>VMHT01141784.1_pt1 | contig 12891 bp, 13 predicted proteins | sample 4693611 | NCBI WGS metagenome assembly VMHT01 (sample SAMN12280063, study PRJNA550983) | marine metagenome | isolation source: seawater sampled from same location over 5 years 0.02-0.2 micron viral filtrate | place: USA: collected off the coast of southern California halfway between the port... ... | reverse complement strand
TCCAAATTTGGAACTCTTCCAATTTTTTTTGGAAGAATTGGAATTTTTTGGAATATTCCAGAAAACCTTTAGAAATTGAATAAATTAATAATTCGTTTTTATTATCAATTTAAATAAAATATTTATTATTAATATATAATTAATTAATTAATTTATTCAAAATGGATTTCATAAATTTGCTTATCTCTGAAAAGAAATATATTCTTTACAATGTTGATGAAAATAAAAGACCAAAAGTAGGAACAAAAGAAAAAGGATGGAGTAAAATTACATTTGAAGATTCATTAACATTTCATAATAAAGATTCTTTACAATGGGCAATAAGAACTGGTATTCAACCTAATGGAGATGTTTTAACTGTATTAGATTGGGATATGTGGTATAAAGTAGGTGGTGAATATATTGAAAGTGAAAATACAAGAAAATTATACAAGGAATTTGAAAAATTAAATTCTGAAAATCATGGTGTGTTTTCAAGTTCTACTGAATTAAATAGAGGCGTTATTGTTGATATTACTAAAAGTAAAAAGTTACTAGATATTATCTCATTAAATGGATCATCTAAAATTCAGAAAAAGGATTATCATTTAGAAGTATTAACTAACTTTTCAGCAATTCTACCACCAGCAAAAACAAAATGTAAGATTAGAAAAACAGTTTCAGATGAAAGAAAGTTTTTAAATGAAGAACAAAAAATATTATTTATTGAAGAAGATTCAGAAATAGAACAATTTATATTTGATTATATTGAAGGTGCAACACATAAAAAAAAACTGACAAAAGCAATGATGAGAAATAAAACTGAAAAAGAAGCATTTTATAATTATGAAGAAAATGATAAATCAAATAATTATTGTTCTAGTTCAAAATGTATTGAAAGTTTTTTAAAACATATTGATATTGAAAGAGTATTAAATTATAATGAATGGTATAAAATAGGATATTCATTAAAGAATACTTTTAAAGAAGATGGATTAGAAGCATTTAAAAAATTTTCATTAAGAGATTTAAATGGATACAATAAAGAACAAGTAGAATATTATTATAATAGTTGGAATAGTGAAAAATATGAATCATTGAATTGTAATTATATTATTGAATGTTTAAAAAATGATAATCCAGAAAAATTTATTTATTGTTTAGCAAAATATGAAGAAGAACAAGGAAAAGAAGAATTTAAAAAAAAGATAGGAAATTTTGAAAAGAATGTAAGAAAGATATTAGAACCTGCAGTATATATCAAAAAAAATAGAATGACTAAAGAATGGGATTATTGTGAATGGGGAGAGATTACTCATGTTTATAAAGAAATTAGTGAATTTGGAAAAGACTTTTTAAAAGATTATGAAGATTCAAATGATAAAAATTGTTATGATACATTAGATTTTATTCCTGACCCTAACTTTAAAGAAACTAATACAGAAGGATTAAAAACATTTAATTTATTTAGTGGATTTTATTCTAGTAGTCTAAAAAATACATCTGATGAAAAACAACAAAAAGAATATATTGATATATTTACTACTCATCTATTACATTTATGCAATGATGATAAAGATACATATCAATTTATTTTTCAGTGGATATGTCACCTAGTTCATAATACAAATAAAAGACCTGGTATTTCTATTGTATTACAAGGATTAGAAGGAACTGGAAAAACTACTTTATATGAATTATTAAATAGGTTATTAGGTAATAAATATACTTATTCTACACCTAGACCAGAAAAAACAATATTTGAAAGATTTAATGATGTATTAACAAATAAAATATTAATAAATATCAATGAACCAGATTTTTATTCTTTTAAAGGAAGTTTTGAAGAATTTAAATCATTAATTACTGATTCTATTTTTAGTTTAGAAAGTAAAAATAAACCAAAAATTAATTTATCTAATCATATGTGGTTCCTTCTTACTACTAATAATGAAAACTTATTTACTTTATCAGCTTCTGATCGGAGATTTTATTTTATTAAAACAAGTGATAAATTAATAGGTAATAAAGAGTATTTCAATAGGTTTTATAGTGTAGTAAATGAAGATAACTTTTTATCTACAATATCTAACTATTTAAAAGAAAAAATACAAATAGATTATGATTTCCAAGATAATCAAAAAAATAATAAAACTGATTTTCATAAATTATTAGTTGAAAATTCTCAAAATCCTTTATTTTTATTCTTGCAAGAATTCATAGAAAACGAAGAACAACACAATAGATATTTAGAAGATGATAAAAAAACTATTATTATTCAACCATCTGAATTACTTAAAATATATACCAAATACTGTAAAGAAAATAAATTAAGTAATTATGAAAATGCTAAAAATCTAAGAATGAAATTACATAAAATAAATAGTTGTATTCATAAAAAAGTTAAAAATAAGTCTAGTTATGTTTTTACAACAACTGAAATTATTAAATATTTAAAAGACAACAATTATTATTTAGAATAAATTTAAATAAAAAATATAATATATATTATATAATATATAAATAGAAAAATAATTTATTCAATATGCCTAGAAAACAAGGAGATACGCAAACTTTTTATAATTACGAAATTGAATTAGATGATAATACTTTTTTATGTAGAAATATTAATGAAATAAAAGAAAAATTAAATACATCTATTTCTTCTATTACTAGAAGATTAAAAAATCCTGAATACATTTTAAAAAAATTTAAAGATAGAAATTTAAAAATAAATCATATTAGAAAACCAATTTTTAACACAAAAACAATTATTGAAAAAACACTTATTCAATATTGAATAATTTAATTTTTTATTTATTTTTTCAATTTAAAAATATTTAACTAGATGTAATTATAGTTATTAAATCAATCATGGATATATTTAAACAATTAAGTTCTCAAAAAAAAAAGTTAGATTATACTAGAAATGTTTTTAAAAAGATAAAAGAAAATATTGGTATAAATACTCATATAAGAAAATATAATATTAATTATTATGAATTTTTATATGAATTAATTAATTTACATCCTAATTATGATAATAAAATAGGTGTTAAAATAATTACTGATTTTTATATTAGATATAGTGCAATGAATAAAACAGCATTTGAATTAGTTATAGTATTTGATGACAATACAGAAGATGTTGTTAGTTGGAATTGTTGTTGCACTGGTAGAAAACATAATGTAAAACATAGATTTAATGAAGCATTAAGACAATGTGTAGATTCTCAAATTTTAGAATTTAAAAATAATAATGATATATTTAAATGTTGGAATTGTAACTGTGATTTAAATGATAAATTTCATATAGACCATATAATTTTATTTAAAGATTTAGTTAATCAATTTATTAAAGAATACAATATAGAAATACCTTTAAAATATGATAAAGAAGAAAAAATATTTAGAAGTAAATTCAAAAAAAAAGATGAAAAATTATCTCAATTATTTTATGATTATCATAAAGAAAAAGCAATATTAAAACCTAGTTGTATTCAATGTAATCTAAAAAGAAGTAAAAAATAATTAATCTTTTTTATTTTAAATCTGAAATATAGTTTTTTTTCATAAAAATAAAATTAGGTAGTAATCTTTCTAATCTTTTTGATTTTGTTTTTTTAATATCTTCTTCTAAACTAATAATAACTTTATTAATTTTTTCTATTTTTTCTTCTATTTTATCTTTATCTACTTTTTTTTTAGATTCAAATGGATTTTGATATACTTTCATATTTTTATCTTTAAGAGAATTGAATTTTTTCAGATATTTTTCTTGTAATTCTGCATTACTATTTGAGGATTTATCTTTTTTAACTTCTTTCTTTTCTTCCTTTTTAACTTCCTTTTTAACTTCCTTTTTAACTTCCTTTTTAACTTCCTTTTTAACTTCCTTTTTAACTTCCTTTTTAACTACTGGTTTCTTTTCAGCCATTTTAATATGTTTAAATCTACTTTCATTCTTTAACATTAAATTTACAACTTCATTTTTTTTCATTTTGCTATATCCTTTAATGTTTGTTTTACTTATTTCCTTTTTTAAAACTGTAACTGGATGAGATTCGAAAATAGCTTTCATTTTAATATAAATAATAAAAACATAAAAAAAATAAAATTTAAATTAATCCTTTTTAACATATACATTTTGCTGTGTAGCTACACTGTGACCCATAATATCAGCATCATTTTCTTGTTCCTTATTTGTTTTTCCATATTTTTCAGTTAGATATACATGACGTATAATAGTTGAACTAATACTTTTTCCACTAGATTCAAATATTTTATTTAATAATTTTGTTAATGAATTTTCACTTAATGGTTTCTTTTGTTTGTTAATTAAAAAGAATCCAGTTTTATTATGTTCTAACCATTGACTTATTGCTTTATTTATAATAGGATTAACTGGAATAGTTTTAACACCATATAAATCACTAGTCTTGTATGCACCTAAACTAAAGAACCTTTTTTTATTTCCTACTAGAACTAAATAATTTTCATTTTTATTTTTTAATTTATCATAATCTTTAAATTTTATAACTTTCATATTAGCAAAATCATTCCTTACTGGTGGCATTTCAGTGTATAATAGACCTGTTAAATACCTTTGATATAATTCAATATCTTTATTAGTCCATTCTTCTTTTTTCTCTAATCCTTTTTCTTTTATATCTCTTTTAATTCTAGATACCATTTTTTTTAATTCCATAAGTGTAATCCAATTCTTTTCTAATTTTTCACTCTTTTCTTGTGATTGAATTTTTTTATTATATTCATTAGCAATAGAATCTAAATGATTTCTATATTGATCTAGTATAGTTTTGTTTTCAACTGGATGAACTGACAAACCAACAAGTATAGCTGATAAATAGTTTTTCGCTGTAACTGGTTTCATAGTATTAAGAAATTCAATAACTTTTTTATAATATTTCTTTTTTAAAAAATCTAAAGTATCAAATTCAATATCTTTGTTATCTATTGCACCATATATCTTTTTTAAAGAAATCATATATGCTTTTAATGATTTTGGTTTAATGTTTCTAATAACATTTATTTGTTCTTCTAAAGACATTTTATTTTTATTATATATTATAACTAGATAAAAAAAAATTCTAAAATTAATCATAAAGATTTTTAATTAAAAGATAATGTAACTGGTTTATTTAAAAAGGTTAAACCTTTAATTTTATTACCTCTATATGCTGTTTTCTTTGGTCTTGGATAAAATTCAACTTCTATATCATCAAGTTTCATCAATACAGAATCATATCTATTTTCTTTAAAATATCTTGTGTTTCTAAGAAGACAAATTAAATCATATTTATTTAATTTATAAATTTTAAAATTTTTTAAAATATTAAAATCATTTTGAATTATTTTAAAAATATTTTTCAATTCTTTCAAATTAAAATGTTCTAGTTGAATTTTCATTCTATATTAATTAATTACATATAAATATTCTATTCTTTTCCTTTTTCTCTAAAATATAATACTATACTCGTTAAACCATTTAATTCTGGTGTTGCATAATTACTCCTTAATAATCTCATATTTAATGACGTAATATTAATAGGTTCTTGATTATTTAAATCTAAAAAGTTAAGATTACTAGCTTCGTATGTGACTGAACCATCAGTTGTTTCTTCATAAGGAACTAAAGCTAATATATTTTTTCTTTGTTCCTGTAAAGTGTCATAAGAATCTAATTGTAGTGATTGTAATTCAATAATAAAAGCATCATTTTTTAATAGACTTTTAAATTCATTATCAGCAACAAATACAACATTTCTACCTTTTATTGTATAACTTAATTCAGTATATCCTAAATAGTTTGCTAAATCAAATTGGTCAAATGTTAATTTATGAATAACTGGTATAGTTGTTTGTCCTTTTGGTGTTGCTTTTCCTAATTCATTATGGTCTGGAACAACTAAACTATCTGGTTGAAAGAATGGATTTGGTGTCCATCTTACATCTCCTATTGATAAACCATTTGTGTTACCATGTATTACAAGAACCATATATAAATCATCAGTATATGTGTAATCAGTTTCATTTAATATTCTTGGAATTGCTCTTTCTGGTGTGACAACATCGTTTTGATAAACAACCATTCTAATTCTATCTTTAATTAATTCAATACTTGGAACATCATTATTCGCACTTGTTGGACTTGTATTGTTAGGAACAATACTACTAGCAGTAATAATACCATCTCTTATAAAACTATAAACACCAGTTCCATAAGGGTCCATACATTGAATACCAAAATCTATCCTACTTAAAGTCATAGATTGAGCATTAGAACCTATTAAAAAACTATCTGGATTAGTTTTAGTTAATATTAAAGTATAACCAGCATTATTAGTGTTATCTTGAGTAGTATCTAAACCATATATTCTACATCTTGCAACTCCAACCCCTTTACACATACTGTGTGTTTGATATGTTAAATGATCATACTGTTCTGATTTACCAGTTGCCAATGTAGATTTTATTCTATAAGTCGCTTCAGTTGTTCCAGCAAAAGATAATTGACTTTTTATATTATGATTTTTTAAATCTTCAATGTATGCAATACTTTTAGATTGACTAAAAGCAATATTAACTTTACCATTTTTAATTTCAGTAACTTGTGCTTGTCTTCCAATGTTTGAAGGTGTTTCAATACTATATTTATCATTACCATTTTCAGTAACTAATGCTAAAGAACCAATTGCTTCATTTATTTCTTGTTCTAGATTTTCTAAAAGAACTGAAAAATTATTAGAATTAAAAACACCAGTATTTAAAAATATTTCTCTAGTTACACCTGCTTTAGTTTCAAAAGTAATTTTATTATTTTCTTGTGTTATTTCTATTTCAGTGTCATTTACTTTAGTATTTAATTGTCCTAATGCTATCTGAGATTGTGGCGGTAATCTTAAATCTTGATTAAGAAAAGATTTGATAACTCCACTAGAATCATTACTTGTAACTCTTAGTAATTTCATTTTAATTAATATATATAAATATTAATATTTTTTTTAAAAAAAACAAATTTTTAAAATAATTAAGCAATAAGTTTAATATGTCTTTTAATTTCACTACCTAGATTATATCCAGCGTCACTGACTAATATTTTAGTATTTATAGGAGATGCACTATCTGATTGATAACTAATAGTTAAAATTTGTTCTGAATCATCACATGTTCCAGTATCTATAATAGTTTCTAAAGGAATACATCTATAATCGTTTTTAAAATCTGGTTTATGTCCATTAGAATATAAATTTATATGTTCTCCACCAAGAATTTTATTATTAGATGTATTTAATGCGTATGCTCTTTTGCTCTTATACCACGCACCACTATCACCACTACCAGTCATAACAGTATAAACAACAATAAAAGGACAACTATTAGAACCACTATAAGTATCTATTGAACAAGTCATAAAAGCTGATTTTAAATCACCTAATGTCCAAGGGTGACTAGAAGAAGAATTTGAATATAAATAATAATTGAATTTATCACTTCCTTCAATTGATTTATGGAATAACCAACCTTCTCTTTCATCAGTATCACTAATAGGAGCAGGACTACTATCAGCATATACTGCTATACCAGAAACACTGGTTAATTTAACTTTATCATTATGAATAATCTTATTGTTTTTAGTTGTAATCTCAGAATTTGCTATTTTGATTAATTGCATTTTTTTAATTTATATAATTTATAACTAGAAAAAAAAAAATAAAAAAAGTAAAAAAATTATAATGTAACATATTTTAAAGTGAATGTGTTGGCGTTAGTTGAATTCATTAAACGGTAATAACGAAGACCATTTTCAACTTTTATATTGAAATGATAATTTCCATCGTGACTAACTGGTGATACTTCTGTATTTAAATACCAATTAGTATTATCATTACTATGTTCTAAGTAAAAAGAATGGTTACCATCGCTTCTACCAATTATAATAATAGATTTTTTTAATGATATATCAATATCAATACCAATTTGACTAGACGCTGTAACATAAACAGCACTAACAATATCAACTTCTGAACTCCTATTAGAATCATCTGAAACTTCTAATTTACCGTCAGTATTAACTTGTAAATTTTTAAATCCACTGGTTCCCTCTACTTGTCCATGAATCGCCATAGATGGTAGAGAAGTTGGTGTATGTGGTCCTGTTGGTGATAATTCAATGACATCAACAATCAATCTATCTCCAACAGTTTCTAAAGGATGTAAAGTTCCATCATTGTTTCTACCATACATTAAAACTTGTTGTAAATCACTTCCAGCTACTTTTACATCTTGTCCTTTTGAAATTTTACTATCTAATGAAGTTAATTTAGTATTTGTTGTTGTTTGTAAAGATTCCATTTGGTCATTTGTTACAACAATTTCAGAAAGATTTGATATTTCAACTATTTCATTTCCTTTTCTATTTTTAACAATAGGCATAATTTTTAATTTTAATATAATTATATATAATATATTTATAAAAAAAAAATAAAAAAAAATGAATAATATTTTAATTGAATGTTCTCAAAATAATTCTATTGTTAATAAAGATGGTGATTTTGAAACTACTTTACCTATTCCAATAACAATAGAAAATGGTGATTCATTTCTATTATCTAAAACATTTATTGACAATGAGATTGAATCAGAAGGTATTATTCCTATTCCAGAAGATTTAACATTAGAAATTAGGGTTATTCCATATATAATGAATGATGATGCAGACAAATTTGATACAGCACAAACTGAAAACGGTGGTAATGGTGTAGATAATGGTGAGTATATTCTTTATACAATTGATACTGATACAAGTAATCCAACAAATCCTAAAATGAATGAAATAACTAAAATAAGATTTATATATGGTAATGATAGCAATTATGATACGCATTTTGGTGACATAGATGGACAACATCCAGTTAAATTTACTGCACAAGATTTTAATGGTAACCCCTTTTCAACTTATGTAGATATTCCTTTTACTAAACTTACTGGAGATGTTGAAAATTCAATAGAAGTAGAAACAAGTATTTATTGTTTAAAAATAGAAAAATCAATTAATGGTATTTCACGAAATGCTAGTTTAGTTGCTGATAATACTAATGGTAATTGGACTAGATCAAAGTGTGTGGATGTTGAAGGTAACAATAGACCATCATTTATTATAACTGGAACTAGTAATAAAGATTTAGTTCAAAAAAAATTATTAACACCTGCCAGTTTTACAACTTCAATAAAAATACCTTCTGAAAAGTATTCTATTACTGATTTAACTACATTAATCAATGATCAGTTAAATGAAAATTTATTTACTAAAACAGTTCAAACAATTGGTGATATAGTTGATACACCTTTTCTCCATCAATCATTTAGTTTTACATTTGGTAAAGCGGTATCAAATAAAATATTAATTCCAGCAAAAAATCCTTTTGATAATCTACCAACAACCGCTAATATTTCTGGTGGTTCTCTTGGTATCAAAAACCCTCCATCAAATATAGCTGATTATGATACTAATTTTTTAATAGGAACAAACTTAGTAGAATTAGCATACAGTGACGATAGAAGTAGATTTTACTGGAACTTTTTACATGCTCCAATATATTCAACCAGTCCTGGTAATCCGATTGTTACTAGACTAGCAAAAACTGGTGGAACAACCATTCAAAATGCTACATTTATTCAACAAGGTAAAAACGGTGGTGTATTCTTTTCAAATTTTGAATGTTATTATTATAATAATGTTGGTGAGAAAATACCATTTGATTTTATAGAAGGAATATTAGGATTTCAAGAAGGAAATTTAATACCATCTTCAATAACAAAAGTATTTAGTCCTGCTAGTAACAATGAATATACTGGCGATATATATGACTTGAAAGATGGAGTTCATACAACAAATGCTGGTTTTGTTATGGACAGTGCAGTGGATAAAAAAAATTATCAAAGAATAGATGTTCAAAATGATTTTGAAGCTACAAGTGTTTTTAACAATGTAATTTATGCTGATATAGAAGTTGCTGGAAATGGTATTTTAGATACTCCATATTATCTAGTTGAAATACATTTAAATTTTAGTTCTAATGTTATAAGTAGTGATAGTATAACTAGAAATATTACTGGAATTATAAATAGATATTATTCAAAAGGTTCTTATGTATCATCTGGTGGTGACCCTTCATTTGTTATTAATTATAAAGGAGAACCAACAATAATACATTCATTAAGAATAAGAATATTAAATCCAGATAGAACACTTGCAACTGTTGGTTCAAACAATATATTATTTTTTGAATTAATAAAAGCAAATTAATTATATTTATTTATAATATATTAATCATGTTTCTATGTGTTCTATGTCAAGAAGAATATTCAATATTAAAAAACCATTGTCCTATATGTGAAAAAATAAAAAGGATAATTAATGTTTATTCAAAAGAAAAAGTATTAGAGATACTAGATAGAGTTTGTCTGAGGAAATCAGAAAAATTACAAGATTATAAAATTAAAGATATCAAAAAAGAAATTGAAAAAGATGTAGAAAAAGAAATAGAAAAACTACCAACTGGAGACTCTACATATTTACAACCAAACAACACACTTAACAAGGATTATATAAAGGAATTAAAAGATAAGATAAAAAATTATTAAAATAAATATTAATAATATATAATAATAATGAATAATAATTTTGCTGATTTATCTAGTAACGATTATTTAGAATTGGTTAATCAATTGAAAAAACAATTTGATGAGAATGAAAGAAAAAATAAAATTTATAAAGAGAAATACAATACTTTACATAAGGCGATGTGTATGGTATATGGATTAATAAGAACTTTTTTAAATAATGAATTTGATTCTAGTTTTGAATTCTTACTAGAAGAATGTAGAAGTATTTTATCATTTCATTTATTTTCACATTTGGAAAATGAAGATGAATAATTTTTAATATTTTTTTTCTTTAACTTTAATAATTTTATTATTTTAGAATTTTGTAATTTAAGAAAGAAAAAATATTGATATTTTTTTATTTTATGAAAAATTATCATTATTTTTTCATAGATTTTGATTTATGATGCTTTTATGGTTGTTTTTTACTAGTTTAAGGAATAAATAAATTTATTTATTCCTTAAATAGGGTTAAAAGTGGTATATATTAAGAATAAAACAAAAATATAACAAAATAAATCTGAAAAAATATTAAAAAAAATTCAGAAATTCAAAAATGTAAAATAAATAAAAAAAATACATCATGAAAAAATATCATTATTTTTTCTCTAGTAACAAAAATTAAAAAAAATTATTCTAGTTAAAATTTATTTTTTCAAAATCTTGATTATAATAAATATTAGGATAATTAGAAAAGTTAATAATAAATTTTCCAAATGGTATATTAGTAGTTTCTTTGAATCCATCTATGAATCTTCTTCTACTATCTTTTCCAGTTAAAAAATTTAGTTCTTCTTCAATTGTATTAACTTCTTTGTTTGATGCTTTACCCATAACAAATCCAGTAGCATTTTCTCTTAAATTTTTACCAACAGCGATAAAACGTTGAGTCAATATAAAGGAACTGACCAGGAATTTTCTACCATTCATATAAATCTTCTTTAACATCCTTTCTTTCTTTGTTGCTTTCATTGAATCACTAAATGCAAGGTCATCAAAAATTATTAATGAATTCAATTTTTTTTTATCTTTTACTTTATCTTCCATATTATCATTATAGTTATCTACCAACATTTCATATATAACTTCTAACGCTTGTTCATCATAATCAGAAAAAATGTTACTAGAAGGAATTTCTAATTCAGTTATAATAGTATTTAGTTTTTCATCTCCTTTAACACTTCCAGAAAAAATAAATATATTTTCTGGTTCAAAGTCATTTTTATAATATTCTTCTCTTAATAATAAATTTCCTAAATATCCAGACTTTCCACCACCACTAGGACTCGTTATTATTAATCTAGCTGGTAAATTAAAGATAACTGGTTTCTTTGTTGTAAATGAATCAGTCTTATCTTTCATTTTTAATATTTTCAAATTTTTAATTTTATTATCCATTATTAATATATATAAATTAAATATTTTAAAATGAATAATTTTAATCCATCTGAATTAATTGCAACTGATGACAGTAGTGTTAGAGACCAAATACAAAGAAGTTACCAATACAAAAAGACATTAGAAGATAAAGCAAATGATCAATTAAAACAAACTAGTGAAATGATTGGTGGTGAATTATTAAAAAGTTCTTTAGATAAGTTAGGTTCTACTGTTTCTAAAGCAACTGGATTAGATTCATTAGGTAAATTAGGAGAAAATGTAAAAAAATTAGGATACAAAAAAGGATTAGCAAAAACTATGGCTGATGCTCAAAAAGAAGGAACACAAAAAGCTATTAAATTTGGACAAGATAAAGTAGATGATGTAACAGCAAAAGCACAAACAGCATTAGATGATATAAAACAAAAAGGACAAACAACATTAGATGATGTAAAAAGTTCAGTAGAAGAAGGAAGTGATGAATTAACTAATATATTAGGTAAAGGAAAAGCTAACATGGCACGACAAGTGGCATCTAATAAAATAAATGCACAATTAAGAAATAAAGGATTACAAGAACTATCAGAAGATGAAATAAGTAACGCTAAAAGTGTTAAAGATTTAAAAAAAATAGCAAAATCAAAAATACAAAATATAGATAAAGATACTAGTGATAAAAATGTTATAGATAAAACATTAGCAAATGAAAAGGGTGAAGCATACCAACAAATAGAAGGTGAAGCAAAAAAAGTATCACAACCTAAAAGATATAGATTAAAAGATGATTATAGTGAAGGTAAAACTTTAAGTGATAAAAATATGGATAAAATAAATAAAATAAAT
>VMHT01003595.1_pt1 | contig 12891 bp, 22 predicted proteins | sample 4693611 | NCBI WGS metagenome assembly VMHT01 (sample SAMN12280063, study PRJNA550983) | marine metagenome | isolation source: seawater sampled from same location over 5 years 0.02-0.2 micron viral filtrate | place: USA: collected off the coast of southern California halfway between the port... ... | reverse complement strand
GTATTGGTGTACCAATCTTTGACTGCAGAGATTGTGATTGCAGTATCGGTTACGGTAGCAACTTCAAAAGTTGCATCTCCGTTGCCACCACCAACGGTGAGGACTTCACCAGCAACGTATCCAGAACCACCAGCAGCAATTGCGATTGCGCCGACAGTACCTTGAACAGTAGCGATAGCGAAGGTTGCATCGGATCCGCCACCAGCAATGGTGATAGTGTCGCCTACGGTGTAACCAGTTCCAGGGTTAGCGATTGCAATCGATGTAACTGCACCAGCAGAAGTGGTGATGTCAACCGTCAAACCAGTACCAGTACCACCAGTAGTTCCTTGAGCGGTAGCATTGATGTATGCAGTACCACCTTGACCACCAGCAACGGTGAGAGGAATACCAGTTGAGACTGTGATGTTGACTGTAGCACCAGTACCTGAACCACCAGAGACAGCAACAGCAGTCGCGCTGTTGTATCCAGTACCACCAACGATCGTTCCGACGCTAGCGACAACTCCAGTATCAGGAGAGTCGATGCTGTCAGAAGGTGTTAGTCTGCTGGTAGGCTCATCTAGGATGAGTGCAGCTTCTAGAGTTGTGGAATTCCAGCTGTAGACAACTGCTTTCTTACCACCAGTGAAGGTGACTGTATCGCCCATAGACAGACCAGCAGGTGCTGCTGTTAGGGTTGCGATTTGGTCAGCACCACGGTCAACAGCGACAACCTTGAGGGAGTTGCCCCAGGATCCTGCTGATCTTGCTACGTAGCGATTACCATTTCCATTTCCTGCTTCCCAGTCATCGTCATTCTTGACTAGGACTGCTTGTCCACCATCCGATGCACTGTTAACGCTTGTAGCAGCACGAACGACTGCGAGGCGACCGCCGTATCCGAGGAATTCAGATGCTACGAAAAAATCTTCTGCGTTAGAGTCGGTGGGTTGACCGAATACTGAAATTAATTCTTTTTGTGACGCGATATTCACGACCTTTCCAATAGGTCCTTTTTGGAAAGTTGATGCGTGTGCAGCAGTAATAGTGCTTGCACCGACAACAACAGCATTACTAATGTCACGCTCTTTTAAAACAATTCCAGGCGAGACTTGACTTGCCATGTTTTTCTCCTTGAGTAAACCAAATTTGATCTATAGGTATTTAGATTTTTGGAACTTTCAAGTGGGGAAACCATGCACGAACCCTTTACCAGTCTGGGTATATGTCTTCCTTTAAATTACGCTTCCTACTCGTCACTCTTTTCTTGGTACACTCCTTACATTCATAGGACCACGCAGACAATGATGTCCTGTCTGGTCTAGATCTATAGAAGTCTGTGGTAAGATCTTTAATTTTTTTGCACGATCTACATTGCCTCTGTTGAAACAGGACAGTATCTAAATCAAACAGATCATCTACATCCATTTATATACTCCACATGTATGAGACATCTTCTTGGGTATCTCCATATTCCCAGACAGTTCCATCGTCTACAAATCCCTCGTCTCCTTCTAGACCAGTGGTGATGAAACCAAATGGTGCCATGTCCTGTTCAATCTGATTCTTCTGTTCACTATAGATACGTGCTCTGACATCATTGTCAGTTAGTTCTTTGAAGTAATCCTGTTGAACCAACCAGGCAAAGATAACCATACACATTACTAGGTCATCATGGAATCCTTCATCAGCTTCAAAGGATTGCTTCTTCTGAATGAACGTAGTAAGTTCTGATATAATTTCGTAGTCATTGAAAGTGAGTTTGTCATCTTCAATAATCTGCTTGAGGTTGGCACAACCAACCTTCTTCACGGTGACACTCATCTTGACACCGAGTTGTGTTTTAGATCCAGAGAATCCATGTCCCACAATCTGCCCTGCACGCCCTCTCATGGCGCACATAAGCACGTTAGGATACTCAAGGTCATAATTTAGAATCGACGCCACAGAGTCTCCCACGTCGTTCACCTCGCACAAGACCCAGGCATTATTATATGCCCGAGCAACGTCATTGATAACGTTGGGGAACAGCATCGGTTTGATTTCGTTGTTCCGATACTTTCCTACTATCTTATATGGAACTGTAGTAATGTCGAAGATGATAAAAGCAGAATAGTCTCCGCCAATACCCCTACTAACATCCACCGTAATAATATATTCTGCTTTGTCTGTTGGTTTTTCATAAACGTCAAGTCCCTTACTCCTAGTAATGGGATCTATAAATGCCAATGCTCGTAGTTTAGCGGCAGAGATTAATGTGTCAACAGATCCCAGGAATTCACATTCAAACTCCTGGGTGAACTGTCTCTCTGACGTGTTCTTAATAGTTTCTGCTTTCCAGTTCTCATCCCTACCAGGCACCTGTGACCAGTGTACCTCGTGCCAGGTATATCCATTCCTACCATTCTGTGCATCAGTCCACAACTTATAGAAGTGGTTCATACCCTGTGGGGTAGAGATGATTATGACCTTCGTTGATTTACCAGAAGTAATAGTAGGATAAACAGAGGCAAAGAAGGACTCTGCAATATGGTTTGGAACGAACGCAAACTCATCGAGGAAGATGATGTTAAACGACATACCTCGGACAGCAGACGCAGATGTAGAAGCTGCCAATATCTTACTGCCATTCTCTAACTCCATGGATCCTTTGTTCCATGATATCACGCCTTGCTGAATCCACTTGGGCAAGTTCTCGTATGCTGTTTGCAGACGACCGAGTAGATCCCTTGCTGTACTTGCTTTGTTAGCGAGGATACCAATGTTAACGCTGTCATTAAACAACGCATAATGCAACAAATACGAAACCACCGTCGTAGACTTTCCAGTCTGTCGAGGCAGCTTCGCAATGTTAAATCTACTTGTGTGGAACTTCCTGATTAGTTCTTCTTGGAAGTCCCACATTTTGAATGGCACCAGACCCTCGTCAAGTGAGACGATCTGTACATAGTTCTTTGTGAAGTATACAGGATCTTTCTGACACTTAACGTACTCTTCAATTTGTTCCTTGGTAAAGTCTTGCTTGACGTTCGCTTTCTTTAGAAGCGGGTTACCAAGATAAATCTGATCGGATGCCATAAGAAAACTAGTTCACCACTAGTATTTAGAGATCACCGAACTTGTCTCGCATATCTTCCATAGTTTTTTTCTTCTCGGAGATCATGCCATCGATGTAACCTGCCCTGTATTCCCAGGTCTGACCACCATCCATACCCTTCATTGGATTGATGCATTGTTCGTTCCCTAGTTTGTTGCAAACAAGACCAGCAAGGTCAAGCTCACTAGAGTCAGATGTATTCCCAGTGCCACGCCAGACATGTGTACCATTAATCCAGGTGGCACCGCACTTTTCGCATTCTTTCCTCTCTAGTTTGAGAGTAGACAATTCCTTGTCAGGATCGGTCATCTTTACGTAACTCCTTTATTAGTTTGTTATAATCTGGTAGGTCTTTGATAAGTTGTTGTTCCAACTTACGGCGCATAAGATACATCCTAAACCTAACCCAAGCATAGCGCAATTGCAGGTCGAAGTATACAAACAATCGCGTCGTCTCTTCGACACCAGCATAGGCAACGAGTAGGATGACGAGGGTGATTACTACGTAGACACCAAGCATATGTAACACTCTGCTACAGGTATTATAGTCCTATGTAGTAAAAAAATGTGTAACAAACACTAACTTTTTCTTAACTAATTTTAAACAGGATCAAAAATTTGTCCAAGATTCATGTTACCACTAATGATTACCTTCAATTTAGAAGTTCTAATAATCGGAGAAGTGTGCAAAGTATGTGAGGGAAAGATAACAATGTCTCCTTCTCGGGCAGGTGCTTGGAATGCACAGTTCATATCATAGTCCCAGAAGAGAGTCCTATCATCAGGATTTTCTAGGTGTACATAATACACAAACGATATGTTAGATCCACCGTGGACATGCCACCCATGAGATTGCGTTTTTGTATAAACTTGATGCCACGCATGAATGATGTGTAGATCGTTAGCATAGTAACGATCAGACACTGCGTCTGTAAATTCTTTGATGTTCTCCAAGAATTTATTAATATATTTTTTCTCGGAGTTGTTCTCCCAGTAATCAGAAACCATGTTATCTGGATCTCTGTTCTCTGCAGGAGACTCCTCATCCATCAGTTCAATCAGTTCTCTCTTGATAGAGTCATGATGTTTAAATTTATGTTTCCAAATTTCCATTATAAATTTTCAAAATTATATTCTGATATCATAGCAAACATTCTTTTCCTCATAATATCAAGAAGGATTTGTTCTTCGTATGGTCTGGCAGGTGCCCCTGGCCACATCTTGATAGAGTATTCAAAATGGTCATACATCGCCCTGACTTCCTCTATGTTCATAGTCATGGTGCATAGCCATTCCTCTTCCTCGGGCATGAGACTCTTGTGTATCTATACCCAGTATATAGTAGATGATATATCCAACACCTATCAAAAGTATGATGATGCTGATAATCACACTCCATACAGGATCGTTAGGATTTTCTAGTGGTCGTAGGAGGAGGTTCATTCCATTCTGATTTCAAGTTGTTGTATCTAGGGTTGTTTATTGCTTCTAGATGCAGCATTTCTGATAGTTCGTCAACACATTGACACCACTTCTTTCTGGCGTCTCGTGCTCCTAATGCTTTTTTCGCCACAAGCGATTCCACTCCCTCCAAAGTTGGGCACATTCTTCGCTCTTTTTTTGGAGGTGTGGTTCTCGATACACTATGGATTCCTGGGGTCTCTCCCTAAACTTTTTAAGTAGTCAGCCCACCAGTCTGGATCCCTCTTGCATTTCCAATTGGGTACTGGCAAATCGTGAAGCGAATACCATTCGTTAATCGCTTCATCTATAGTCTGTGCGATCTCCATATTCCTCTTCCTCTTCGTCAACATCAGCATATGCATTCTCCACGAAGGGTCCTCGTTTTCGTAAAGGTTCTCTTCTGACATAATCCTGTTCAGCATTAACGGCAGATATCCAAACAACAAATTTCATCAACACGAAGATGATGACCAATGGCGAAAGACACAGTAGTAGTGTAAAATTCATTCGTGTTTTTTAGCGAAGGGTTCCCAATGCTCCCAACCATATTTATGGACAAGATGCATTCCTATGATAGGAACAAACACAACACAAAACCCCATGACGCCTAGGCACCACGGGGTATTCATAACAGATCTGACGAACAGTTGTATGTTATGCATTAGAAGTGCCGCTCCAAGACTTCTAACCTCTCTTCCTCATGAGCGATGACATCAATCTGTTCTTGGATTGCTCCAAGCACATCAGGATGCTCACCGATACCCACGGGGTTGTGAAGGTATACTTCGATGTTCACTTTTGCTTTTGCAATTTTGCCTTGAGCATCTGCTTTGAGTGCTTCAATAATACGGTTCTTCATTCTGGAAAATCCCAATTAGTAATTTGTTCTGTTTGTTTCCAAGGACCCCACGTACCAGGACGATAGACATAAGGTGTAGTTCGGATCTGACACTGATCGCCAGTGCATAGTAATTTATCTACGATCCTCCAGGATTCCATTACTTCGTCTGCATGCACGAAGTGGGACTGGTCTTGGTCGATGACATCATAGAGCAATTTCTCGTATCCGTCAATTGCTCGGTCTTCTGGGTATGCGTGAGTGAGCGTAGCGAGTTCAAGACTATCACCAAGCCCAGGAGATTTAATGTCAAGACGGATATCCAGATGAGGACTAGGCTGGAGACGCATAACAATCCTATCGTTAACTTCCCCTTCATAGAGTTTTAGCGGTGGTGCTTTGAGTTTGATCACAACTTCCACACAACCATAAGGCATGTTCTTGCCCGTCATCACGTTAAAAGGAACCCCTTCCCATCTCCAGTTATCGACGAATAGAGTACCAGCAAAATAGGTAGGAGTGGTACTGTGAGGATCAACCCCCTCTTCAGAACGGTACGTATCATATTGCCCTAGAACTAGTGTTGGTGATATTCTAGTCGCTGCTAGAACCTTTGTCTTCTCACGTCGTAGTTCCCTGGCATTCATGCGACAGGGTGCTTCCATAGCAATCAGTGCAAGCACTTGTAGAATGTGATTCTGTAGCATGTCGCGTACAGCACCAGCAGTCTCATAGTATTGAGCACGACCATCACAACCGATGGTCTCTGTAGCAAAGATCTGAACTTCTTCTATGTACTGGCGATTCCAGAGAGGTTCCAGAAGTATGTTACTAAATCGCGTAGTAAGAATGTTGTTAACAGTATCTTTACCAAGATAATGGTCAATGCGATAAACCTGTTTTTCCCGTAGATGTCTCCCCACCACAGACTGTAGATTATCAGCAGATTTATAATCGTGCCCAAAGGGTTTCTCAATAACCACTCTGGTCTTGTCGGGGTCATCAAGTAGACCCGCCTCTTTAAGATGGATAATAGCGTTAGCATATCTTTCTGGAGGAACCGACAAGAAATAAGTATTGTCGTCAAGATGAGTAGGAAGATTATTGAGAGAGTCAACATTGTCTAGGTCTGCTGAAATGTAGTCTAGATGATGTAAGAATTCTTCGGGGTAATCACCAAGAGATTCTTTCCATACCCCCACTCCAGGATCTCTCCTAGCACAACCAGTAATCAAAAAGTTCTCTGGTAGAAGTTTCTTCTGCCAAAGTTTGTAGAGAGCAGGAATTAGTTTCTTCTTACAAAGGTCTCCCGTTGCTCCGAAGATAACAATTCCTTTAGTGAGCGGTTCCATTTCCATCGTATTTGTCGGATTCGTAGTATACATTTTCACCTTTTCGTACCCCGAAATATATCGTGGAAAGTACAAAGAACGGGGTAACCCATAGTAAGACATCAGCGAACGTCATGACCACCGAACATAGAACGCATACCATTCAAAACCTTGGCTGTGAAAGCACCAAGACGGCGCGACTCAAAACGTGCCCACAACGCACCAGAGATGACAGGAGTGGGTACACCCAGATCCACAGCGGTATGAACAGTCCAACGACCCTCACCGCTATCGGAAACTCCTCCATCGAACTTATCAAGCTCTGGATCGCGGCGAAGTACATCCGCAGTAAGGTCAAGTAACCAACTGCCAACAACGCTACCCCGACGCCAGAGCTCAGCCACTTTAGCAACGTCAACGTCATACTGATAATCGGCAGGGTTGTCCATTGGGGCGACCTCTGCATCTCCTTCTCTAACGTACTTGGCACCTGCATTTGCTTCTTTCAGAATGTTGAACCCTTCGGCGTATGCTTGCATGATACCATACTCAACACCGTTATGGACCATCTTCACAAAGTGACCTGCGCCAGCGGCACCACAATGCATCCAGCCGTATTCTTCAGGATACAAAGTGTACCTGTCTGTGTCACTAGTTCTTGGGGCAGCACCGATACCTGGTGCGAGTGCATCAAAGATTGAGCGGCAAGTGGATACTGCATAATCTGCACCCCCAACCATAAGACAGTATCCACGCTCCAGACCGTAAACACCACCACTAGTACCACAGTCAAGATACGAGATGCCAAGTTTAGATAACCTTTCTGCCCTGCGTCGAGAATCCTTAAAATTGGAATTGCCATGATCAATAATAATATCACCCTCCACACAAAATGGTAGTAACTCATTGATTGTGTCCTCTACTAATTCGGCGGGGATAACAAGTTGGAAGATACCAGGAATAGTTCCTGCTACATCGTCTTGGTGTACTACTTGAACAAGGCTTTCCAGAGAATCTGCAGCTGCTGTAATATACCCGTTGTCTGCTGCTTCTTGTGCTTTAGCATAATTTCTCCTGTATCCAAATACTTCAATGCCTGTCTTAAGCATACGGCGGGACATACCCTCACCCATGCGACCCAGACCAATCATTCCTACTTTCATTTTTCTTTTAATAAATTTTCTACTTGTTTGCGAGCATCAGACATCTTCTGCTTGTCGCGTTCTGAATGTCTGTAACCATATTTACCATGGAATATGGCATGACCCTGGCAGAACATTGTCACCCCAAATATCAGGGCAAGGATGATACCTATCCATTCAATTATAAGTGTATGTTGAGCCATGGGAATACAGGATCGATTACTCCAATAAGTCGAAGGAGACCTTCGGCAAAAAGTGCAAGCACAAACCAACCAACAAACATACTGATAATTGAGGCATTACGATTATGCTTTCTTATGGCATCATCGATCATCTCCTGCACTTCGTCTTTAGTGACGTAACTTGGTGGTGGTGGTAGTTTTCTAAATCGGTTTCCAATTCCCATTAGATCATCTCCATAGCATCGTGTAATTCTTTTGAGTGATGTAGTTCATCATTCATGATCTCAAGGATCTTATCATCGGGACCATTCAGTGCTAGGTACTTGGCGTATGTAGTAGCAGCATGAATCTCTACTTCATAGGAGAGATGGTAAGCATTACGAGGGGACACCCAGTAATAAGCCACATTGCTCCAATAGTAGATAAGAACGAGAGACTTGGCAACAAAGCGGTCAATAAAATAAAGGTTACCACCCCTACTTTCCATGTATTCCAAATGTTCTGTTTCATTGAGTGACTGATCGAAGTGCTGTTTCATTAAGTATAGATGGTCTGGACCTCGCAATCCCATGCTTTCTCTGAAATGTAATACACTCAAGAAAGCAAAATAGGGTGCCCGAGCAATTTCCTCCAGCACCCAAAAACGTTGATAGTCTCTACCCTTGTAGAGAAAATCTAGGATCGCGACAGTGATATCTAAAACGAACCTGTTGATTGTCTGCATTACTCTACATGCACAGTACCGATCATGCCTGCACCTTTATGAGGAGCACACCAATAAGTGTAGTCACCTGCATCAGTGAAGGTAATATCAAACTCTTCACCAGGTAGCATCGCTAGTGATTCGTGAGCAAGGTCGGGACGATCTTCCACGATCACATTGTGTGGAGGAAGCATGTTGTTCACAAAGTGAACGGTATCTCCTGCAGAAATAGTCACCTCTGCTGGATCAAAAACTAGGTTTCCATTGGAACCCATCTGGACATCTACTGCCCATGCAGGGGCAGCAAGAAATAGCGTTGCTAGGAACGCGAATAAAAATCTCATTTGCTAGTCGAATGTTGTTCTTGATATGTTTTGAGTTTTTCAATTAACTCATGGTATTCATCCCACATGTATTCCGAGCCTGTCTTGTCTTGATAGACTTGACACGCTTTGATTAGGCGGTATACATCAGTGTCGTTTAGACGCATTTCAGTTTCAAAACTCATAACTAATTATAGGATCACTAGGTAATTATTCGCTATTTTAACATTCTTTTTACAAGTTATGTCAGCAATTCCACGCACGAAGACTTTTATTAATACGGGAGTCCTTATCGTTAGCGGTTTTCTTTGATGTCAACTTCTTTTTCATGCCCTTCATTCGAGCGCAGAAGGATGCCCTCCTGGGATTTCCAACCTTCTTGCTTGGTGCTTTAAGGTCAGATCCTGGATTTTCTCTTTCGTAAGACTTGCGTCCTTTTTCGTTGAGTCCACCTTCTTTGTTTTTTCCTGCTTTCTTTGTCCAGGCTGCTTCTCCGAGGACTGCTTCTTTGAAGTTTTTGACGGCGTACTTGTCCCAGTATTCAACTCCGAATCGGCAGACATCTCTAGTCTCCCACTTTTCACATCCAGGACAGTATCTTTTTTCTGCGGCTTCTCTGATGTCACTACGCAGTTCTTTAAACGACTTCATATTTAGTCTGCCGTATCATCTTCGCTTTTATTTATTTGCTTCAGCATCTTCTGTAAATCTGCTGTGCTACCTACGAACAAATTGTTTGTGGTTTTGTTGTTGACAGAGTTCTTTGTAGGAGCGTCCAGTTCCTTCATTTTCTTCTGTAGGTCAATCAGTTTGTCAGTGGTGTCTGCAACCTGCTTCATAGCGTTCACAGCGACCTCATACGCTCTTGGGTGCCCTGACTCCTGTGCAACCTCTAACGCCCCGTTGAGCGCCTCCTGACCCTTGTCTATGAGGTTGTACAGTTGACCGCGAGTGTATTCGTAGTCTTTATCCTGATGATCCTGGTCTTTCTTTTCGGGAACAGGTTTTGATGGTTTGGATTGTTCAATTGCAGTCTCTTCAGTCTCGACTTCAATATCAAAGATATCTTCCATGTTCTTTTCAAATTCGTTCATAGCAATTCAATACCCTCATTAAATCCAAAGTCGTCTGTGCTGATGACCAACGCATCATCTGCTGCATCGATAACACCATCAGCATTTTTATCTTCCAATGCTTTGGGTGTGTACGTAAGTTTTGTATTCCTGTTGTCTGGAGAATCGTTCTTGTCTCCAATTGATTCGTATACAGTTGCCTTTTTGATAACACCAGACTTGGTGAAAGGACCGTAGATATAAGATCTAGCAGTAAAGTTCAACGTCCATACGATACTTCTTCTGTCTAGGAAGTCTCCGTCCCAGTCATCCTCGTAGTTGACATTATTTAAATTGATTGTAATGTCTTTCTTCTCTCCCATTTCTGGGATCATGTTCAACGTAATGTTAAAGTTAGGTTGGAAGTATGGAAGTATTTGCTCAAGAATCTGTAGTCCGTCGTCTTGTGACTTGGCGATGATCCCGAGTTCAAACTCCATGTTGTAGGGGACGGGTACATATTGTACAGAGAGAGATTCTCCGTCTGAATCAATAGTCTTCTTAAGTTTTTGGGTTGCTGTAATTTTTCTGGATGTATCATAAGAAATATTAGTCATCTCAAAATACAGACGAGGCAAAGTAATTGCTACTTTGTTATCAACGTCTGGGTTCTGTTCTAGTCTTACTAGAAACTTATTCTTCGGACCATAGGCAAGGGGAACTTTCTCTGCTTCTAGCACAGTTCCAGTAGAAGGATCTTTCTTCCTGATTTCAATGTTATTGAATAGTGTACCGAAACCGATTACTGTTTTCCTAATCGCTTCGTTATAAAAATGTGGTCCTAACATCAGAATTCACCAGTAACGTTGCCATACTCTCCGAATGGATTCACTTCAGTAAAATCAAGTAAATCATTACCTGTAGTCTCAATGTATTTATTATCGGCGTACTGGACGTTTTCTAGTGATAGATTGTCTACGGTAACGCTGCTTTGTACAGTGCCACTCTCTGCTCCAGTGATCTCTTCTCCTGGTGTGAAGTTACCAGTTCTGTTGATCAGTTTCAATTCATGATTGTCTCTGTCCCAGAAAGATACTTCTGCTGTAGTTCCTGTTGTACCACCAGTCACAATCTCTCCTAGAGAGTAATGAGTGGTAGCATCAGGATCCATAGCGAGAGTGATTGAAGGAGCAAGGATCTCCTCAACAACATCAATCTCTTCGATGCCTGTCTCGAACTCGTCATTGCCAAGTTCGTAGATCTCTGCAGTCATCGTGTAGATGTAGTTCTTACCTAACTGGTAGAACGGTGCCTCTCTTTCTACAAACTTGATCTCATACAGATCTTTTGTGAGTGGTAGATAGATAAGGTCTCCCTCATTAGGTCTACCATCCACAGTAGTGATGTCAGCAAACTCTTGGAATACCTGACTCCATCTGTTCTGGGAGACTACCATAGTAATCTCATCAGTGATGCGTAGACCAAACTTACTAATGAATTCAGATGGAGATCCAAATCCCTCAACATTGATCAGTAGCATCTCGATCATGTATTGAGTATTAAACTCGGAATACAGAATGTCGTCTAGTGCTACATCTTTGATCATCTTCCTTGGAAGATAGTAGACATCACTACCGAACAATCTGATCTGCTCATCCACTAAACTCTGGATAAGACCCTGTTCTGTGCTGACACCACCATGTTGTGGGAAGTAGATACTTTTCATCCGATCATATCCATTGGGGGAAGCTCATAGTAGGTTGCACTTTTCTCCATGAGAGCATCGATCTCTTTCTGTGCATCCTCAAACAACTGTCTGCCGTTCAGTGACACGCCACCAGGCAGTTGTACGTTGTTAAACTTGATTAGGTTCTGACCCCACTGTCTCTTGATCAGTGCAGTTAGATACTGCTTGACGAAACTATCATTGTAGACTTGAGTGAACTCGTCAGGATTCAAGAAACGATAGCACTCGATTAGAAGGAAGTTACCTTCAATCATTCTTGCTTTGTCGATATCAATGAATAGTCTGTCTTGTCTTTGATTAAATCTAAACTGAACTAATGATCCAGTCTGAACAATCATGTCAAGCGTCTCAAAGTATTGCTTGAGCATATAGTAATTTGACATGTCAAAGTTACCAAAAGCAAATCCTGATGAGAAGGAAAAGATATCCATCAGGAAGTATTGGTTGTTCATGCCAAAGAGATTGTTCCTTGCAAAGTTAGAGGAGATACCCATAACTTTGGAGATGCCAACTACATGCTCTGGTACTTCAATAAAGTTCTTTCTGCTAATCCAGGTAGCAGCATCAGGAGCTGGCGTAGATGATGTTTCATCTGCACCATCAAATCTTGTTACATCATCTGCTGTAATCTCATGCTTGAGATACATCTTCTCGACACCATCCATGTGTCGCTCACGGTAGTATTGAAAAGCGTCGTCAATCAGGTCATCCAGTTGATCATCGTCTACGTTGATTTCAAGAACTGGATGACCGAGACGCCTCAAACAATACTCCTTGAGTTCTTGTCTACTAGAGGGTTCTGCCATGTTTCTCCTTATGCCTGTGCTTCAGACCAGCGAACGTTAATCGTTGCATTAATTGCACTACCAGAAGTTAGGTATGCATTAATTGCTAGAACGTCGGGACCGTTGGGGAATGTACCTCTACCACCGATTGGAGTGTTGGTAAGTTCCTTCAGTTCGGAAAGATCGATTGTATCTCTAGAACCAGGTGCTGCCGTGAAAGCGAAGACCTGCTCTCCAGGAGTTGC
>VMHT01000303.1_pt1 | contig 12894 bp, 18 predicted proteins | sample 4693611 | NCBI WGS metagenome assembly VMHT01 (sample SAMN12280063, study PRJNA550983) | marine metagenome | isolation source: seawater sampled from same location over 5 years 0.02-0.2 micron viral filtrate | place: USA: collected off the coast of southern California halfway between the port... ... | reverse complement strand
GATATCAGGTTTGTCTATATATATTAATATTTATATCTAACGGGAGCTCCCTTTTCCCTTAACTAAATGGAGAGTAATAATGAAGGAAGTAATAACAATGGTAAAAGGATATGTTGATGATATCGTTCATCTAATGATGTCCTTTATCGCTATAGGTGCTGTTTCTGAAGTAATATTTGGAACTGGTGTTTTTGGCGTTAATGTTATTGGAAACCTAACATCAATTATCGGTAAGTTCGGACAATCTGGATTTGCTGGATTAGTCGCCTTATTGGTGTTGGTTGGTTTGTTCCGTAAGTAAAACAAACCCTTAGTTATCGTGATAAGGGGGGAGATACCCATCCCCCCTTTTTTTTATCTCAATCTATTTAAATACAATTGGTAATTGATATCTAACTGAAACTGGTCTACCATTCTGTTTAGCAGGTTCAAACTTAATTGCCATGACTCTATCTATTATAGCATGATTAAGTGTAGTATTGAAGGTATCTATGATTTCTGGATTTATAACTTTACCAAACTCGTCTACAAAAAAACTAACAAGAACTCTACCTTTAATATTAGTAGTATCTTTTATCGGCAAATGATAATAGTTAATTGAAAATGGTTTTTTTATTTTAGGTTGTTGATTCCTACCATTTGGTAGGTCTTGGGCTACCAACATGCCCATTAGTAATAAACAAACAAGTCGCCTCACTTCTGTTCTCCAACGGGGTTTTATGTTAATGAAAGTAATAAAACCATCTTTCCCTTAATGGTTTCATAACTAAGTATAATACTTAATTTAAAAAACTAAGGTTTTTTTTATTATAATACTATGATTTTTTATTTATTTTGATTTCAAGTTGAGATAGTAAAGAATTTATCTTTTTCAACTTTGGATTTTTAGGATTGTCTTTTAAAATCATATCTTTTCTATTACTAAGTTTTCCATATGCTTTTTGTAGGTCTATTAGAGCGAGACCTTTCATACTTTTTCTGTAGTATAGATGATTCAATGCTTCATCTTCTGCTTCTGCTCCACGAACACCCGCTACCGCAGTTATTTGTTCTACTTCTCCATAGATTGTTGTGACATCTTGTATTTCTTCCCATACCGTATTTTCCCACATAGCATCTAAATCTAAATCCATATCATTTACTTCTGCTATATCTATACTATCTTGAATTGCTTTTTGTCTTTGTCTTTCTTTTGACCTAAGAGTAAACTCAGCATCCAATCGTGTTGTACGGATTGAATCACATTCAGATATCCACCCACCATAACCTTTCCAAGCAGGTGAACCTTTGTAATCTCTGTATTCTGTATCATCACAATCTATTCCATATGCAACATCTCTTTTAAATTCAGATGTTCTTTTAATATCTTGTGAATATATAACACTTATTAATAATACAATTGATAAGTATTTCATTCTATAACCAATGTAGAAGTCAAACCTCTTCTGTCATAGTCTGTACCAACAAGTATTGTATATGTACCTGGATATATTTCAGGAGTCCATTCAGTTCTATGTAATTTCCATACATAAGTTTCTATTCGTTCTCTACCATCTGGTAAAAGACTTACTGATAGTGGTGTTTTGTGTACCACCACTCCGTTGCTATCGTACATATACAATCTCGTATTATTTTTACTTACCAAGTACTTTATTTTTATACATGGGTCTCCATATATATCAACCGATGCCCATGTCTGTAATGGATAGTCATAAAAACCATCCATTGATGGTACTTCTACACTTGGTGAGTTACTTTCATCTGGTGTCCACAATACATACATCAATATAGATAGTGAAAGAAATCCTATAATTAGTTCTACTAAAATATCTTTTAATTTTGTCATATAAATAAATATTAGTTAGAGTTGTACAAAACACCAGATTCTGCTAATTCAAAAGTAAGTGAATCGTATGTGTAATAATATATTTCATTGTCTGGTCTTTGGTGAAATATTGCAGGTTCACCAATTGTATTTAAATCAAACTGCCATTCATTATCTTCATCTGGTATTCCTAACTCTAAATTAATTTTTAGATTACGAGTTCTACCAAATGTTGTTAATGGATTAAATGGCCAGGATTCATTTCCAGTTTCTAATAGTTTGTCACTTGCATATGACTCACAACCTGCCCATATTTGGTCAACCGTAACTAATTCAGCACGCACTGTTGCTTGGTTTAGTACATTGGTCATCTTTGGCATTGCGACTGCTGCTAATATCCCAAGTATAATAGTTACCATGACCAACTCTATTAGGGTAAAACCCTCTTCCATCTTTTCTGTAAAACCTTTCTTAAAAGTTTTAAACATTATTGTTGCTCCAAATCGGGTCTGTATATTGTTTCCGATGGTTGATATGGTGGATTGTCATAACCAATCACACCAGTTATTGGATTGTAAGGCCAGATAGCAAGACTATCTTCCTTCCTACGATGAACAATACTATTTGGGTATTGGTCACTTTTATCACCAGTATATATCCAATCACTATCGTCCATTTCTCTCATAAGAGTAGTTTCGGACTTATCATATGCTGGTGGTACTTTATTTAATGCGTCAAATGGGTTTGTTGGCCATTTCATTATTCCCTCTTCTACGAATTTCTCGTGAGAGTAAGTATCCAAAGCTGCTACCATGTTAACAAGAACACCTTGTTCAGCTGCAGCCTCGGATTGTCTTACTATGTTTGCGAAACGAGGGATAGAAACGGCGGCTAATATACCAACGATTACCATTACCATAATTAGCTCAATCAAAGTAAACCCATTCCTTTTACTCATTGGTCAAACTTTCACGAAGTCCAAGGAATCCAGTTGTATCGGCGTCTGTACCAGTATTTATACCTGCATCATACTCCCACTTCCATCTGGAATTGTCTGAGCGTTGATGTGTTATATATGCTGGGTTACCATCTACAAATGTCCACTCTTGGTCTGTGTCTGCGTCTGTTCCATCTTCAGTATAGGTTTGTGGTTTTTGTTTTAGTGCATCAAATGGATTATCTGGCCAAATTCTACGACCATCGGAAATCAATTTGTGTATCGCATGATTTTCAAGTGCCGCTTCAACATTGGTTATAATAGCATCCTCTGCTGCTACTTCAGCGTTATCAATGGTATCCATGTATCTTGGTATCGCTACTGCTGCTAAAATACCTAAGATTATCATCACCATGATTAACTCTATCAAAGTAAATCCGTTTTGATTGTTATTTAGTTTCTTCATTTTTGTTCCTTTCATGAACTTTGTTTCTGTTTAGGGTACTAAAGTTTTGTGAAGTTTTGAAGGGTTTTCTGTGTCTATTACGACCATAACAGGTGCTTGAGCATCCGTTCCACTACCACTTCCTGGTATTACCAAATATGCATAAGAACCATCCTGGAATGGACTTGACATACCATTGTTACCAAAATCTTCTTTGAAGTCTAATGCTCCAATTTCACTATTACCATCAAATCCAACAGATGACTCAAGGTTCATCCAATCACCTTGTAGTGCGTCATCATCATCAGAAGATGGTGAAAATATGTAAACAAATTCTGCTAAATCAGAATCATATGATATCTTATTTTCAAGCACAGTTTCAATGTATGCTTCAAGAGTTTCGTCTGTCTGTGACCCCTCAGATAAAGTGACACCACCTACTGCGACATCATACTTTTCTTGTCCTGGAAATCTTCCTTTACCTTCTTCGGATAATGTTTGGTTGTAAAAGTTATTAGCAACTGTAAGAATTTTATCTATATTAGCAATAGTTTTCTTCTCTTTTGCACCTGCTCCAACTTGACCAAACTTTGGTGCTGCAGTTGTTGCTAATGTTGCCATCATTGCTGTAGTAACCGCAAACTCTGCAAGAGAATTACCTCTGTTACTCTTTATACTTCTCATTAATTTTTTAATGATTTGTTTTAGTGTTTTGAACATTTCAGTTCTCCTTACTTAGTTTTTTAGAATATCAACTCCGAATAAGTTGTGTTTCTACCTATATAGTACAAAAACCGTACCAAAACTGGTACGGCTTCGTGTAACTATAACAATAGTAATAAAATATTTTTTTTAATTAAAGTAAGAAGTTAAGTAAGGGTGTTAAATATTGTTACAATGATATGTAACATTTTGTGAATGGTGTTACACTTTGTTTTTTTTATTATATTCAAGGATACGAAGTCTCAGAGGTTTTCTCAACATCCACCAAGACTTCGTATTTTTCTTTCGGTTAAAGAGTGTAGTTATATCGTAAAATAGAATGTCTTTCCACATTTATTTTTTCTGATATTTACTTAAGTCCAGATTTGGTAGAGGTTTCTCTATTTTCAAATCTTTTAATTTGCTATTAGCAACATTTAACTTACTGCCACCAACTACTCTTCCATCAACAACATGATAGATAAAAAATGTAGTCTTCCACATACCTACTCTTACGATTCGCCCAGGTGAACCATCCACCTCAACAACATCGTCTTCGTTATAATCGTTTCCTAAAAAAACCATTATCCCATCAACTGCTTCTTGTATAGTACTTTGGAATAAAAGGGTAGCGATACCTACCAGAAATAACCAACCATACTCGCCGATGAGAGATTCCATTGTTGTTTCCATACAATTTCTCCTCGGTTATTAGTGGTCAATAATAAATATCTTATTATATATTAAAGTGTGTATAAATTATAATTTTATTTCGGATAACTGGATTAAAATAATAACAAGAGATAAAATTAAACAAATCCATGTTTTAGTATCTGGTGTTTCTCCTAAAATTAACCAAGTTAAAATTCCAAAAATAAATGTTGCCATACCAAATCCCATAGGTCTAACATACCAATAATTATTAAAATACTCGTAGTACCATCTTGTTCCATAATAAAAACATAGACTAATTGGTATACCACCAAGGACAACCCACCACAAACTTTTTGCCCATTCGTATCTAAATTGACCTTGCATATGAAACCAAGCAATTATGTGTCCAAAAAATGACACTATTAGTGCCAGGTATAATTTATTCATCTATTTTCCTTACCTCTGAGTATTGATAAGTATCTGGTCTGGGTTGTAAATCTTGAAAAGAAAATTTGCCTTCTTCATCTCTTTATCTCTTAGTCCATTAACCTCAATTGCTCCAGGATGTTTTTTATCTGTCATCTCTTGAACATCAAGAAATTTTCTTAATTGACTATCTTTCTTTACGACCCATTTAAAATCTTTTCTCCAGTTTCGTAAACTTGACTTGGTGGTTCCTTCTGAAGTTTTATGTTGTACTACATAATAACCATCTTGTCCTTTGTGGTACTTAGTTATTTTTCCATCCCCATCAACTTCTGGGATATGATTTTCTTGCCTACTCGTAGGAATTTTTGCTCTATCTGCCCAAGTTACCATTCTTATACTTAGAGCATTAATCTTTTCTTTTTGTTGATGTAAGTTCATCAGTTCTCCGTTTTAAAATGTACAATAACAAAGGGGGAACCTAAGTTCCCCCCCAACAAGGAATCAGTTTTAATTGTTATCTGACTCATTCATGTCTTGTTCTGTGAACAACTCTTCATCATTAGAACCTAAGTACTTCTGTACTAATTGTTTGATGTAAGTTCTCTCAGAATCAAGACCACCATCTGCGTCAAAGAAAGGATAAACTGCAATCTGTGATGCTTCATCAAGTCCGAAACCATCACTAAGAAGTCCCGCTATCTCAACAGACATACGAGTTGAAATCATGTTAGAAAGTCTTGGACTTTCTGCTGACATCTCAACACGAGTAGAGTGTGATATTTCTGCGATTGCTTTTAACATATCTTTATCAACTGAAGGGTATATCATCTCAAGAAGATTAGTCTCTTCAGTATCAGTTAACAAGTCCATTTCAATGATAGTAAATCTATCAAGTAATGCTCTATCCATTACACGAGTTGAAGTGAATTGGTTACCGATGTTTGCTGTCGCTACAAAACATACACCTTCTGCTACATTGATAGTAGGAGAGTTCTCATGTTCATCTAATCTTAAGTATCTTTGACCTTGGTCAAGCACTGTCATTAAGATGTTCCATGCGTCTGGATGTGCTCTTGACAACTCATCAAGAAGAATTACAGAGTTTGGTGTTGAGATTGCTTTAACGAATGTAGACTCTGAAAAGTAAGTACCTTTCTTAGAATCATAGTGAGTGTTACCGATTAAAGTAGCACGAGGGTCTTGAGTTGCACCCAAGTTGAAGTAAAAGTCTGGACGAGCGAGTGCCGTAACTAATGACTTAGCTGCCAATGTTTTACCACAACCACTAAAACCAGTCATCATGATATTCTTACCACGAACTGCTGACCTACATAGATACTTCCACTTTAGTGGGTTCATCACAAGGTCTTTTGGTTTTAGATTAGGTGCTTCAGTATGAATGAAATTCAAAACTGCTTCATGGTCTGTAGGTGTTTCAACCATAGATGGATTAATAGTGACCTCACTTGATGTGGTGGTCAACATAGGATTGTCAAACATTTCCATTGGAACTACTTTCCAATATGCTCTACCATCTTTGTAAAATCTCTTCTCTAATGCACTATCTGAACTATAGGCTTTCTTTCTTGTTCCAGTTCCTATTTCAGAAGTGAACTTGTTTCCTTTGATGTCAAAGGCGTTGAAACGATTTCCACTTTTTTCAACTTTTACGATTACTGATTCCATTTGTTTTTTCCTTTTGTTTGATTACTGATTACAACTAAATATAACACACAATGCCTATACGAGTCAAGCATTATTTTAAATTAATTTGAATTTTAAATAGTTCGGAAGTGTATTACTAACCAAGTAATAGAACTCACCTGGTGTAACATCCATTGTAGTCATTATACCTATTATAGTAATAAGACCACAAATTAAAAAATCTTTTTTATCTAACTTCATTGTTTTTTCCCTTTTTGTCATATATGAATATAGGGCAAAAAACTAATACAAGTCAAGTGTTTTTTTTAATTATTTTTACCAAACACTCCAACCACCATCAACTAATATATTTTGTCCAGTTGTATATGATGATGCATCAGATGCTAAGTATACTACTGCTCCAGGTAATTCGTGTGGTTGTCCTACTCTTTTCATTGGTGTTCTTTCACTCAGACTAACTATGTATCCTGGTCTATCTGGACTTCCTGGAGACTTTTTAGGAAAGTGCCCTGGACTAACACAATTAACTCTGATACCTTGTGATGCATATTCTGTTGCTAATCTTTTTGTCAATTGTAATACTCCACCTTTTGCAACAGAGTACATTATACTTGAACTTTTTACTTCTTGAAATACACTTTGGTCATGCCCAACAACACCATAGATAGAAGATATATTTATAATTGAACCACTTCCTCTTTCTAACATATTAGGTAATACTGCTTGTGAACAAAAGAAAACATGGGACAACATAGTATTGAGACCACTATCCCATTCTTGTTTTGTTACCTTTAAAATATCTTCTCTCTTCTCACTAAATGCATTATTTACAAGGATATCAATATGAACTAAATTATCTTTTATTTCTTTAATACACTCATACACTTTGATTTCATCTGTAACATCACACTCCATCAAAGTTATATTTTTGTATTTACTTAGACTGGCATACTTTACTGGACTTCTTGTTAATACAAATACGCATGAACCGAAGTCTGATAATGCCTTTGCTATTTCAGAACCAATGTGTCCTGCTCCAGTAACTACAGAAACTCTGTTTTTTAAATTGAATATATTATTATAGTGATTTTGTTGTGGTTGGTGTTTTACCATCGTAACAACTTTTCCTTTCTACAATCATGATAGGCCCGTCATGTAGTTCTGCTCTTTTATAATCCTTTAACGCTTCATCTGGTGTACTTGGTTCTAATATTGGAAACTCAACTAACTTTCTAAATACTTCAGTTAGGTCTTGAGAATGTGTTGGACCAGAATAAAAAGGCCCACTATCAGCAACTATAGTTCTTAGAATAACATTTGGTTTAAATTCACCATGAGATATTCTTTCAAGTTGACTTATATGGTTGCCAATAGCATCTGCTGCTACTAACATAAAGTCTTGCCTTTCATAGTACACAACTGCTTTAAATCCTTCAAGTGACATACCAAGTGCCATACTACCCATTAGATTTTCTACTACTGGAGTTTCTATCTTTTGTGAATCATCAACACCACTCAATGTTCCCATAGCATTACCAAACTCTCCACCAAGATTATATCCAAGAAATATAGTTGACTTATTATCACCAAGGTCTGTCATTGCTTTTGTTATAGCACCTTTGTAGTCTAAATCAGTTCTGTAATAGTTTGGAAAGTCTGCTAATTCAACTTTAGGTAATCTTGGAAAATATTCTTCATCTGTCTTCTTAATTTTATTTGTTTTGGATAAATCACAAAAGTCTTTTGTTCTGGCATGTGGATAAGGTAAAGTGTAATTATATCTTCTAACACAATCTGGCCATGGTAGTATTTTATCAGTTCCCCAACGATGTCTCTTTCTTGCTATAATTGACATATCATTATCTTCAACAACAAACTCACAAGGTAAATCCCAACCATCAACATAACGAACTGCTTCTGCGAAATGACCCGTGTCTTCTGCTCCATCACCCACAAAACACCAAACTTTATTATCCGAGTCCTTTTTCTTTAATGCCATTGCTAAACCAACTGCTATTCCAGGAATACCACCAACAATTGCTGAAGAAAAGAATTTCTTTTCTTTGTCGTAGATAAACATGCTCCTACCATTCATCACCCTATCTTCTACAACTTCTGGTTCTATACCATGTAAGTATGCTTGATAGTGATTTCTATGAGTTGCTAAAACCCAATCTCCATCCTGGACTTCATCAAAAATTTCAATTAATTGGTCTTCGTTACCACCACATAGATGAAACAGAAAAGGTAACTGATTATCATTATACCTATCAATTAATCTTTGTTCAAATTCTATAAGTTGTTCTTTATTATATCTTGCCATAACTACTCCATATCAATAATACAACGACCAGAAAAACCAAGTCCTGCTCGTATTGTATCAAGTGCTTCATTAATATTTGAAAGTTTATATCTTCTTGTTATTAGACTATCTAACTTTAGTGTACCATGTTTGTACAGATTAAGATATCTGTTTATATCTATTTGAGGTGTTGTTAATCCACCATCACTATCCATTAGAACCTTTCCTTTAAAGTGTTGTAACATATTATGAAATGTAACACTTTCATCTGGTTTAGGTTGACCTACCATAATAGTTTTACCACCACCCTTGGTTAAATTACACGACATCTCAATTAGGTTAGGTCTTCCAGTTGTATCTATAAATACATCTGTACCAGACGAACCAACGATTTTTTTTACTTCTTCTACAACATTTTGGTTTGTAGAATTTATTGTATGTGTTGCTCCATACTCTTTTGCTAATTCAAGTTTCTCATCATGTAAGTCAATAGCAATAATTGGATACCCAGATACAAGAGATGCTCCTTGTATTATGTTAAGACCAACACCACCTGCTCCTACAACTCCAACAGACTGGCCTATTTTAAGTTGTGCTTCATTATTTATAATACCTAATCCAGTTGTAACACTACACCCCATTAATGCTGCAATATCATATGGAACATCATCATCTATTTTAGTGACTCTGTTTTCAGATACCAAAGAGACTTCGTTAAAAGTTGTTATAAGACCAGAACCAACTCGTGTTCCATCTGTTGTATGATAAACTGGGAATTGAGATTCTATTCCACTTCCTTGTCTCCAATGAAGAACAACTCGGTCTCCTTTTTTTACAGATGTTACTCCATATCCAACTTTTAAAACTTCTCCACCACCCTCATGTCCCATAAGACATGGAAGAAATTCTTCTCTCATTTTAGTGCCACCAATCTGTCCAAGTTGAGCACCACATATACCACTACTATGAATCTTAACCAAAACTTGTCCATAGTCTGGATTTGGGACATCAAGTTCTTGAATATGTAATGGTGTATTGAATTGAGTTAAAACTGCTGCTTTCATATTGTAACCTATTATCTAAAGTTTGTATTACTACTACTTAAATATATATTTTGTATGAGACTTGTAATATTAGTATCATCATAAATGTCATGTACCATATAATAAGTATCATTCAAATCTTCCAGACGGATATAATTTATGCTCCTAAACAGATTTTTATCATACTCTATTTCACTATCAAAATAAATAGCAAAATGATATAAGTCCATTCCCCATTTTGATGCCAATGTTAAATCTATCTCTATGGCATGTGCTCTTTGAAAGGTTTGTGCCATTGCTTTTTTAAAAAGAATTAACTTACACGACCATATATATGCTTGGTTCAATAAATCATCTGTATGAAAATTTGCTCTTACTTTCATTGTAACCACCCCTTTTCTGGCACAGTAAAATAGTTACTCAAACTTTTATCTGTATCTTCTGTAGCAAAGAAAAAGGTCTGAAATAACCTTGAATTATATTTTGTAGTACCAAAATATCTTTGACTTGAATGCCAATAATCACCTCTATATAATATGAGTTTATTAAATTCATTTGATATCTCTTCAATCAAGTTCCATTTAGTAAAATCAGCACCATCAGACATACATATTTTGTTTAATCCACTTAATTGTTCATCTCCATGATTCATTGGATTGTTTGTATCTTCTAAAAGTGGAAGTCTTCTTCTTAAACCAGTTTCTTTATGTTCGTAAAAACCAGTACCACTATTGTTTGGTGGGTTTGGTGTTAAGAATAAAACACCTGCCCAAGTACCTGGTTTATCTGTATGAATCCAAGACCTATCTGTACAAGTGCAATATTGAAACAATCCATTGAAAGGATTATCCCATTTTATAACTTTTCCATGTATAGGTTCTATAGACTTTTCAATTCTTGAACGAACTTCTTCTATTTGTATTCCAACATTTTTCTTGGTTCTGTTACCAGGAAAGTTTGATGAGACACCATAGATATTAGTACTCTCATCCATAGTAATATATTCTTGTTGTAATGCCCAGTTTCTAACTCTATATGGTTCTTCGTAGAAGTTTCGTATTGTAAGGTAATCTATCATGATAATCTAAACATTACTAAATATTGATTTGGGTCTTTTTCTGTTATATCTTCAATTGGTCTTCCACCATTGTAAAGTGGTGATAATGGTGTATGTGTTCCAGTTCTTGTATATTCTTGAAAAAAGTCAACAACATTATTTAGATTATACGGATACATATGTAAATTTTTTGGTGTAAAAAATGAATATCCTTTTATAAAATCATTTGGTAATATATCACAATTATGTTCAACATCCCAATGACTAATTAACAAATACTTTGAACCACTCTTTTTAAAATTTTCAATAGTATTTAATGCTTGTTCTGTACTAATATGTTGAAAAACATCCCTACATATTATTAAGTCTGCTTTTCTACATACATCTTTTGTCATATCAAGTTGAGAAAAACTATAGTCTGAATATTCTAAATTATTTCTTTCAACTTGTTCTTCAACTATTTCATATCCATGATAATCAACACCTAATTCTTTGTAACCAACTTTATATTCCCAGTTTCCAAATGTACCACCAGCAATCATATTGACAGATTTGATATTATATTTTTTTATAATGTTTTGTATTTCAGTAATAACTCCTCTACTTTCTACAACATCTAATATACTACCACCACCACAAGGTGCTCCATGAGCGTTTTCTATTTCATATATTCGTGTAAAAGATTCCTTATTTGTTTTTCCAGCCAATTCACTTTGTTGTAGAACAACATTTTGTCTATTAACCTCTACTACATATTCAGTAGTTTCTATAGAATATAAATAATCTCCCATCACTACCATATCAATCTCTCTATCAAAAACCAACTTCATTACTTTATCTGGATGGTTTACATTATTAACATTCGCTGTCTTAAAATCTGCTATGATTAAATTAGTTTTACCCGTTATTTTTTCATATTCAGAAAATGTATCATAGTATTTTTTATCTCTATGTATTACATCATCCATATCACTTCTGAAATTCTTTATATCACCTTGTACACTTCTACCCAATCTTTTACCAAGAATGTCTACAGACCAAGGTTTTGAGTTTCTTGATAATATCTTAGAGTCTTCGTAAAAACCTATAACTAAACCTCTTTCTAAATATCCTGCTAACATAAATGGTGTAAACTTAACACGACATATATAAGGTAGAACATTTATCTTATCAAAAGATTTTTTAATTTCATACTCAGTAAAAGTATACTTGTTTTCATCTATAAATTCTTGTATGATATCCGTTACCATTTTTGGTGTTATAGTTGAAGTACACTCAAACTCTCTTTCTGTATGTTGGTGTTTGGGACAATTACCCCAATCACCTCTAACAAAAGCATAATCTAATGCACAATTTGTACATATGTCTGGGTCGTCTTGTGTTACATACTTATCTCCGATTGGAATTATATCAGGTGGATGTAAACCAGGTATCATAATAATTGGTGTACCTATAGTTTTTGCAACCCAAGATAAACCAGAATTTAAACCTATATGAAATTCAGCAAACATTAAATCTATCATTCTATCATCTAAACTAATATAGTCGTTTGTTTTGTCAATAACATTTGGGTGTTCTGAAAAATCATGATGGTTCCAAACTTGTAGTTGTTCAGTTACAGACTCATCATTTTTATCTGGACTTCCGTATTGTTTATATTGGTTTAATACAATTACTTTATAACCAAGTGTATCTAAATATCTAATAACTTCATGCCAACCATCTGCATTATGGATGTGGTTATTTACATTACCAGTCCACATCTTCTCATAGTCCCAACCATAATTCCAATACTTAGCTTGTGTAGTTGATTGTGTACATATTGTAACATACTT
>VMHT01158629.1_pt1 | contig 12897 bp, 14 predicted proteins | sample 4693611 | NCBI WGS metagenome assembly VMHT01 (sample SAMN12280063, study PRJNA550983) | marine metagenome | isolation source: seawater sampled from same location over 5 years 0.02-0.2 micron viral filtrate | place: USA: collected off the coast of southern California halfway between the port... ... | reverse complement strand
TGTAGCAAACGAGTTAAATTATGATTGGGCATCTCTTAGGAAAGACATATTGGAATTCGGACTTAGGCACAGCACTTTGTCCGCACAAATGCCTTCGGAGAGCAGTTCCGTTGTGTCGAACGCAACAAACGGAATTGAACCACCTAGAGGTTACTTGTCCGTTAAGAAGTCAAAGAAAGGGCCTCTTAAGCAGATTGTTCCACAATATCAAAGCCTTAAACAGCACTACACCTTGTTGTGGGACATGCCTAGCAACGAAGGTTACATCAATATTGTTGCGGTAATGCAAAAGTTCTTCGACCAAGCAATATCGGGTAACTGGAGTTACAATCCTACACATTTTGAAAACAACGAAGTGCCAATGAGTGTAATGATGCAGGACTTACTTAACACTTATAAGTATGGTTGGAAAACAAGTTATTATCAGAACACTTATGATTACAAAACTGATCCAAGTGAACTAGAAGATGAACAACCGCAGGTTGAATTACAATCTACACCAGTTGCAGAAGATGACGAAGAGTGCGAGGCATGCGCAATTTAACGGTTGACAAAACCGCATAGAACTACTATACTACTATAGTAAGATACACAGACAGAGGAAGTAAGATGGCAAAGACCGTATTCAACAAAGAAAAAGTAGACTTTACAAAACAGAACATGTTCTTCGGAGCAGATCAAAACACACAGCGTTATGATGTGTTTAAGTTTCCAGTGTTTGATAAATTAAATCAAACTATGCTTGGATACTTTTGGCGTCCTGAAGAAGTAAGTCTGCAAAAAGACAGAGCGGATTTTGCTAACTTCCGTCCAGAGCAGAAACATATCTTTACAGCAAACTTAAAGTATCAAACACTACTTGACAGTGTCCAAGGTCGTGGTCCATGTTTAGCATTTTTGCCGCATGTTTCACTTCCTGAACTAGAGGGCTGTATTGTTACTTGGGACTTCTTTGAAACAATTCATTCACGTAGCTACACACATATTATGAAAAACGTGTATGCTGACCCTGCAGAAGTGTTTGACACTATTCTAGATGATGAAAAGATTATTGCTCGTGCAACAAGTGTTACCAAACACTATGATGCATTCAATGACGCTGTAGATGCATTCAACCATCGCGGCGAAGGCAATATGTATGATGTAAAGAAGAAACTTTATCTTGCTATGCAAACTGTAAACATTCTAGAAGGCTTGCGTTTCTATGTAAGTTTTGCATGTACGTTTGGCTTTGGCGAACTAAAGCTAATGGAAGGCTCAGCTAAGATTATTAGTCTTATTGCTAGAGACGAAGCACAACACTTGGCACTAAGCACACACGTATTAAAGTTGTGGTCGCAAGGCAAAGACGATCCAGAAATGGCTAAGATTGCAAAAGAATGCCAAGAAGAAGTATACGACCTGTGGCGCGAGTGTGTTGCAGAAGAAAAAGATTGGGCAGACTATCTGTTCAAAGACGGTTCAATGATCGGACTCAACAGCACATTGTTACATCAATATGTAGAGTACATTGCTAACCGCAGACTCAAGGCGCTGGGATTCAATGCAATATTTGATCAACCAGTAAACACTAACCCGCTTCCTTGGACTACACACTGGTTAAGTAGCTCTGGGCTACAAGTTGCTCCACAAGAGACTGAAGTAGAGTCTTATATTATCGGCGGCATTAAACAAGACGTAGACAAGGATTCATTAAAAGGCTTTTCATTATGATTGAAATTTATGGCAAGCCAGCATGTCCAAGTTGTACAAAGGCAAAAGCATTTTGCGAAAAGTATAATCTAAAATTTCAATACTATACATTGGACACAGATTTTACTCGTGAAGAATTGTTTGAACAGTTTCCTACAGCACGTACATTTCCGCAAATTAAGATAAGTGGGACTAGTGTCGGCGGCTACGAACAAATGATAGAATACATTGATAACACCGGATATAACGGAACAGGATACACTTTATAATATGTTAATTGAAACTCCATACAAAACCGGAGACACCGTGTCTCTAAAACTAAGTTCAGGCGAAGAGATTGTTGCTCGATTGGATGCCGAATCTGACACAAGATTTACACTACATAAGCCTATGGTACTAATTATGCAACAGCAAGGATTAGGCCTAGCACCATACATGTACAGCGTATCACCCGATGCTAAATTTAATGTTTTAGCATCAACAGTAAGTTGTATTGCTAAAACAGAAGTCGATATTGCAAAACAATACACTACGAGCACCAGCAATATTCAACTGGTCTAAAACCTCGGCTAAATATATAATAATATAAAGCGAGGAGTACCATGGCAAGAGTTGGTAAAATATTTGAGGATTCGGGAACTGAAGGTCTAGGTAAAACTACGATTGATCATCCGGATATAGATACAGATCCAGGTAGTACCCCGCCAGACCATACGCACATTGATCACGACTTAGCGCATAAAGCATGTCTTAAAGAAATAGCAAGTTTATTTGAAGATATACAAGAAGACTTACGTGTTATTACAGACAGAGCCGACAATGATGCAAAAGGTGTATATACTAGAAATGCAGATACTGTAGCAAATAATCCTGCTAACATTGCGGCACAAGCAGCAAAAGTAAATGCATTAAAACGTGCAGGACAATTTCAAATACTTAATGCTGAACTAGCAAACCCAACCGACTTTTCAAATTTAAAACCTGCTAACTTTTCTTCTATAAATTCTACAGGCGCTTCGCAAGGCGGCTTTGCAGGAGGTACTTCTGGTAATAAAAAACCAGTTGGCTTTGGCGGAGCAGACACACTTACTAATCCTGACGGCAAACTAGTTGCTTTAGTAGACGCTGAATTGTCTGTAATTACACTGGCAAACGCTGGCGGCGCTGGGGCTGTCAAATATGGAAATGCTGGTAGCAAACGAAAGCTACCAATACAACAAGAGCTCTTTAGTATACTTGAAACAGCAGCAGCTTCAGCCGGAGTATCTGCACTAATTATAAGTGGCGGGCAAGTACCAGCAGATCAAGGAGGCGTCGAAGGCGTTAATAGAACAGGTTCTAATAGACACGACAAAGGATATGGTGCTGATGTAGTATTATATGCTCCTGACTTTAAAGGAAGAGAATTAGTTGGAAATAACCAAATTGATTTAGGAATTATTCTTCAATTTATACAAGCATGTAAAGATGCAGGCGCAACAGCAGTTGGTCAAGGTAATGGCTATATGAACGACACAGCTATACATGTTGACATTGCATGGAAAGCACAAGTAGCTGGCCAAATATCGGGTATTAAATCAAATAGATATTGGGGAGGCGGACAAAGTAATGGATCTAAAACTAAAACAGCGAATGCTCCAAAATATCTATCAGATCTAATGGACCCGAGGGATAACACAGCATAATGTCAGCGCCGTATAAACATATAGATATGACTCCGGAGTATAATCGGATCATTACAGCACTTACAAACATAACAGATGACATACGTATACTACGTAACCGCTCTGAAGACGGCGACGGAGGCAATACCAAAAACGAAGTTATGAACGGTATGCAGAAAGCATTACTAGCAGTGAGTATGAGTGGTGCTGCTGGCGGCAACGCAGAAGCAGTTAGACAAGAAATTGAAACACCTACAGCAATAAATGGCAATACCGGCGCACCCGCAGAACTAGCAGGAGAAGATGCAATTTATTCAGGGTCAGAGTGGTCAAGAGTCGGACAACTTGCAAGATTTGGTATTGAAGAAGATATTGAAGAAGAAAGATTTTTAATTAGGGTAGACGGAGCCTTTTACTACGAAGCAGAAGGCGGAGCAAGTGAAGACGATGGCGAAAATGGACCCATCAAACAAGTACAGCCGTACACAAAAGGCGAATATATCGGTTATAAGAGCATGGATCCTGCTATTGGGTATTCAACTGGTGAGCCATCCGGCGTAAAAAGTGATGCTGGAGATGACGATATTGCAGATATTACGTTGCCAAACCGTAGATGGGGACCTAAACGTCCTGAATGGAAAACAGCACTAGCTATTCCAAACCCGTTAGCTGATTTAGTTAACCCTATTACTGGAATAACACAACCCAAATCAAAAGAACAACAAGACCTAGAAGCAGTTAATTCGGCTGTAGCACCTGAGTCCGCTAATCCATTACAAGCACTTGGAATAGCAGCAGGGATAGAGTTAATAAAATCATTGCCTGATTTTGCATCAATGGGCTCAGATGGATCACTTCCTAAACCACCTGAGTTTGCATTTGGAGGCGGATTGCTTAACAGTATGGAAGATTTTATCGGTGAAGAATGGGATGGTACAGTACCTAGACATGTGTCATTGGAAACCTATATTCCTAGATCGTATCCGGGTGCGGAGCCTATCACGTCAGGCGATATTGGTCCTTATGGCAATCCACCGTTTCCAAGCGCCCTTACTACTAAAGTTCCCATCCCAAATCAGGGTAAAATTAATTCCTACAAAATTATTCTATATCAAAATAAGGTTCACGGTGGAGTGAAATATATTTTCGGTGAGGGCAATGCCCAGCAGAATCAATGGCGAATCTCCAATGGATTAAATGGACCAACCCAAACGGTCCACTGGATGAGCGACACGCCAGGAGGACCTCCTAAAACAAATGCATACGGTGTACCGATTGTTGTGGCTGGAGGAGTTACCACTACCATCTATTTTATTCAAGCGTATGACTTGGCGTTTATCCGCGATGGGCAATTCGGACCTTCTGGTCTTGACAGCAAAGGCAAGCCCATCTACTTTAGGGGTGGTGGAGATGTCTATGATGTATTGCTTCCTGTTGTTGACAAAACATACTTTCACAATATAGCTCTTGTTAATGACTCAAGCTATTGGGAAGCCACCCGCACAGTACCTGGTCCTGGCGATCTTGTAACATACGTACCAGATCCAAGTAATTATCCAGACCCAGAAGATTATCAATTTACTTTAGATAGCGTACAATTCCAAGCGAGAGTATCAATTGGTCGGAACCGCGGCGGCAGCCGAGACACCACAAAAGAACAGTTTCTTGAAGTTCACATGATTCGCACGTTCTCTGATAGTACTGAAGACATATCATACATCGGCAAAGATGCTACTATGGAGACGTTTATTGGCCCAACAAACCAAAGTTATCCTAGCCATACAGAGCAGATCACCGAGTGGAAGTATACGGATGATACAGATGTAAGAGACGATAGAGGTAGATATTTTCCAGATATTGGCTTTGACAGTACTACACCTTTGTCACGTGGAACATTCAACACAGATTACATTCGTAAATATCCAATACCTACTGATGGTACAATAGCTGTTGCTGAATTTAGTTTTGGCTTCAGACCAGATCCTCTCAATACGGGGAATCCTGGCTTTCCGCCCAACTTCCTACGTAATAACAGCACGTTTGGTTTACGGTGGGCTGCACCTGCCGATGACCTTAATAGTGCATGGTATGATCTAGACCTAATGCCTATTGCATGGATGAGTAGTGAACCTGGTGGCGAACCTCAGACGCTAGTAGACGGCAGTACTGGTTTAATAATCAAACTTGAGAAAACAGGTGCTATATATAAAGCACAGCAACTATTGTCTACTACTGAGTCAATGGGAAGTGACAGAGCAACATTTCCAATTATGAAAAAGAAGTACTTTGTAAATGTAGCGGTAGTATCAACAAGTACAGCAGATAATTTAGTTGCATCGGGTACTGCACCATTGCCCGAGCAATGTGAATCGTATACTAGTAACGATGAGCAGTTCTTACAATTTGATCTTGAAAATAGAATTAATGACAAAAGCGATAAACTAATTGGGAGTTAAAACTTAAATGCCAGCACCATATAAACATTTAGATATGACTCCGGAGTACAATCGGATCATTACGGCACTTACAAATATAAGAGATGACATACGTATAATACGTAATCGCTCTGAAGATCAAGACGGCGGCATAGTCATAAACGAAGTTATGAATGGTATGCAGAAAGCATTACTAGCAGTTAGTATGAGTAGCGCAGGCGGTGGGAATGCAGAAGCAGTTAGACAAGAAATTGAAACACCTACTGCACTAAATGGTAATGTAGGAGCGCCCGCAGAACTAGCAGGAGAAGATGCAATTTATACAGGGTCAGAATGGTCAAGAGCAGGACAGTTTGCAAGATTTGGTATTGAAGAAGATATCGAAGAAGAAAGATTTTTAATTAGAGTAGACGGAGCTTTTTATTACGAAGCTGACGGTGGAGCAAGTGAAGACGATGGCGAAAATGGACCCATCAAACAAGTACAACCCTATACAAAAGGCGAATATATAGGTTACAAAAGTATGGATCCTGCTATTGGATATTCAACTGGCGAACCGTCTGGTGAGAAAAATGACGCTGGATTCGAAGATATTGCAGACATCACACTACCAAATCGTAGATGGGGACCTAAGCGTCTTGAATGGAAAACAGCACTAGATATTCCAAATCCACTAGCTGATCTAGTTAATCCTGTTTCAGGAGCCGTTCAACCCAAGTCAAAAGAACAACAAAATCTAGAAGCAATTAATTCAGCTGTATCACCCAAGTCTGCTAATCCATTACAAGCACTTGGAGTAGCAGCAGGAATAGAGTTAATAAAATCATTGCCTGACTTTTTATCAATGGGCTCAGATGGAACAATCCCTGAACCGCCAGAGTTTAACTTCCCATCGGGCAACGTTCCTAAAAATATGGAAGATTTTATCGGTGAAGAGTGGGATGGTACAGTACCTAAACATGTTAGATTTATTGATGGGTTTTCAGGCTTTGGTTATGGCGGCGACAAATCGTATGGTAATGAAATTGGTCCTTATGCACCAGACAACTGGATGTCAGGTATTACTAAACTATGGAAAATTCCAAATCAGGGCAAAATTGAATGTGCAAAATTTACCCTTCGAGAAGATAGGATAATTGGCGGTGGCAGATTTGTATTTGAAGATGGTAATGGTCAAACTGATCATTGGCGAACCACCGTGGGAGCAAATGGACCAACTCAGCTGATTCACTGGTTTAGTGATACGCCAGGAGGACCACCAAGAACAAATGCATACGGTAAACCAATTGTTAAAGCTGGATCAGTCGGTACTGTTGTTCCTTTCTCTCAGGCATACGATTATTCGTTTATTACCGGTGAAGGACCAGCCTCGTTAAAGATAGGTAATTGGGACGGCACAGGCGAGTTTGCAACAGGGGTCAGTAATAATCTGAGATACTTTACAAGTTATGCCGATGATTTTAACGTATTGTTTCCAGTTGTTTCTAAAACATACTTTTACAATGTAGCTCTTGTTTCTAACTCAGCATATTGGGAAGCTGCCGGCGAAGCTCCAGGCCCTGGCGATCTTGTAACATACGTACCAGATCCAAGTTTTTGGACAGACCCAGAAGATTATGAATACATATCGGGATCACTGGGACTGCAAGGGAGAATCGTCAATGGCAGCCTTTTCGCCTCGAGGGAAACAACAGTAGAAATGTTCCTTAGAGCAACTAATATTCGTACGTTCTCTGACAGTACTGAAAGCATAGTATACATAGGCAAAGACGATACTACGGAGCAGTTTATTGGATCAAGCAAAGAAAGTTATCCTAGCTATACAGAGCAGATTACCGAGTGGAAATATAAGGATGATACTCCTGTTGAAAGAGGTGGCCGATCTAGCCCAGACATTGGTTTTGATAGTTCCGTTCCTATACAAGGTACATGGAGAGCTCCGTATCTATCTCGTAAATTTCCAATACCAACTAATGGTAAAATAGCTGTTGCTCAATTTAGTCTTGGCTATCGTAGTGTTGACGGTACAGACAACGATAGCCAATATATATACCGCTGGGATAAAAACAACAGCAAGTTTAGTTTAGCATGGACAGGACCTGAAGATCCTCTTAGTAATGCAGTTTATGATCTAGACCTAATGCCTATTGCATGGATGAGTAGTGAACCTGGTGGCGAACCTCAGACGCTAGTAGATGGCGTCACAGGTAAGGTAGTCAGGTTAAATTGTACTTCTTCGGGTTTTTCCTCGGAGTATGACGGACAGCAACTATTGTCTACTACTGAGTCATTTCCGGGTGATAGAGGAACATTTCCGATCATTAGAAAGAATTACTTCTTAAATGTAGCGGTAGTATCAACAAGTACAGCAGATACCTTAGTTGCCTCGGGCACCGCACCATCACCTGAGCAATGCGAATCGTGGAGTGTAACAGATCCTGCACTAGGATATACTGGCAATGATGAGCAGTTCTTACTATTTGATCTTACGGAAAGAACAACTGACAGAAGCAACGGTGACCCAAAGTCATAGGATTATTAGGAGAATGAGACATGCCAAAAGTACATAGAATAGGTGACTTAGATAGTTCCGGAGACTCTGCAACAGCAGGATCGGATGATGTATTTGCAAACGGCGGCCCAACGCTAGGCGGCGCAATTATAGATGCACTTGGTGTACCTGACCTTGTAGGATTAAGTGACGCAGACGGTAGAGCAATCCTATCAGGTATTGCTGCGGAAAAAGCCGCTGGTAATGATCCAGACGAAAATGAAGCATTAGAATCATTTGGTGGCGGAAGCCCTGGCGGCACTAGTCCAGTTACTGGCCAGACTGGCGTAATGCCTGCACCTGGCTCAGACGCAGCTGGTGTCGGCGGAAACGAAGGCACACCCCCACCAGGAAAGATAAGACCTCCTACAGAATGGATTAACGTTTTGCCACACGTAAGCGATGACGTATTAGATGATGTTTGGGACAAAGCATTAGATCTTGCTAAAAATAAACTCAAACGGCCAATTACTTTAACGTCTGGTTATAGATCTCCCGACTACAATACTAGAGTCGGAGGCGCAAAAAAGAGTATGCATACACAACGTAAAGCAATTGATGTAGTATGGGGAACTAGTAGTGCTCAAGGACGCATTGATTTTATTCAACAAGCAATTAATGCAGGATTTACTGGCATTGGTTGCTACAAGAACTTTTGTCATCTTGATATTGGTAGTAAACGCAATTGGGGTCCAAACGGCAGTTTCACAGGACAAATACAACAATATAAACCTGTATTACAAAACAATGGATATACAGTTTAATAATGGTTGACAAGCCTAATTTTATGTGCTATTATAAGATATAATTTAATAATAGGCACAATATGAAATACAATAACAAAGTAATACTAACAGACGCCGATGGCGTACTTCTTAATTGGGAGTATGCATTTACAGTCTGGATGGAGCAACACGGACATACGCAGGTAGAAGACGCAAACTTTTTATATGACATTGGTAAGCGTTTTAATTTAGAATCTAATAATATGGGGTATAGACTTGTTAAGCAATTTAACGAGAGTGCTGCAATTGGATTTTTACCAGCATTACGTGATGCGATGTATTACGTTAAAAGATTACATGAAGAACACGGATATGTATTCCGTTGCATTACAAGTTTGTCTACAGACAAAAATGCATATAAACTTCGTAAAATGAATTTGGAAAAGCTGTTTGGTGAAACAGCATTTGAAGAATTAGTTTGTTTAGATACAGGTGCGGACAAAGACGAAGCACTAGAACTGTACAAAGATTCAGGCTTGTACTGGATTGAAGACAAACTATCTAACGCAGTAACAGGTTTAGACTTAGGTCTAAAGCCAATACTCATCGAGCATGGATTCAATATGCACGACGACATCCCCGAAGGCATGACTAAGGTAGTTAGCTGGAAGGAAATTTATAATCATATAACAGGAGAAAAATAATGTCACAACCGACACATGAGGAAATTGTACAGGCTTTTAACAACTATCTAAAAGAGCATGAGACTTTTGAAGGTAAAGGTGTAAAAGCTGCCGCAACACGAGCACGTTCAGCATTAGGTGATTTAGGCAAACTTACTAAAGAACGCCGTAAAGAAATCATTGAAAAAAAGAACGCAATGTAATGATCGGACGTATGTGGGAATATTGGTGTAAAGCAATAGGACAAAAAGCATACGACGATGATCACAGAGCAGATGCAGTAGCACTTATTCGAACAGCATGGGTGCTACTGCATGTTGTTACATGCTCAATGATTATCATTGGCAATGGAAGATTACTAAATTTTTGGTAAGAAAGATAATAAAATGAATCCTGTTTCGAGGAAGAACGACTCTGAGACTCAAAAGCTAATTGACGAATGGCTTAAGAAAAACGAACCGCAAAAGTTCGCTTACAATCAAAGGTCGGAACACGTAGAAGTAACAAAAGGTTTCTACGGTAGAAAGAAAAAGAAAAAAGCAGAGGACTAACATGCCATATGTAGATGTATTCCCTTCAGCCGTATCAATAGAAAATATTGGTAGAGCGTTTACACAAGAAGAAACAGAAATTTGCGATCAAGAGTATAAGGTTGCAATGCATAACATTGGCAACATGATGGGGTCCGATCAATACGTATTAAATAGACCCGAGTTGTCTAGCATACGAGAAACAATTCAAAAAAGATTAGATGCATATCTCCACGAAGTATATGCTCCTCATAATGATTTAGAAATTTATATTACACAAAGTTGGTTTAGTTGGTTAAATCCAGGACAACATTTCCATGAACACCAGCATCAAAACAGCTTAGTATCAGGCTGTTTATATTTTAGTGCAGACAGATCTCAGGATAGTCTTGTGTTACATAAAAAAGAATTTCAACAAATATATATTCCAACAAAGCCAGAAAATACAAATTTATGGAACGCACAGATGGCCAACATCCCTGTAGCAACAGGCGACATAGTATTATTTCCTTCTAAGATCACGCATAGTGTTTCGCCAACACAAGGAAAGCATCTACGTACGACACTTGCGTTTAATAGTTTTATAAAAGGCAGCATTAGGGAAGGCCTTCATCTTTTAGATTTAGATCTATGATATGCAAGAAACTGTCGACTTTGAAGATATAAGAAAACTATTTGACGACACATGGGACGTTGGATATCTTAGTCCCGAACATTTATTACAATGCGCTCACTCCCCTGTTAAGAATAAGTTCCATGTTTATGGCGCAGACTATACAAACAACACACACTTTAAAAATTTATTTAATTCGATAGTACTAGTAAAAACAGGCCATACATGGGATTACAGCCATTACGACCAAGCCAAAGACATTATGTCAAATAGCGGTATTGTTGGTTGGTATCCTTCTTATACAAATTATAAACAGGCCGCAATACATGCAGGACTAGGTGTTCGAGCAAAGAACAGTCTTGTTTACAGTTTTAAGTTTGGATTTGACTGTCACGTATGCATGATAAGTTTCCAACCTACTATTGTAAATTATCCTGATAGAAGTAAAAAACGTAACTACGGACTTTGGAAACATTGCGAAGGTTGTGATGATTGTATTGTTAATTGTCCTGCAAAAGCAATACACTATGATGAAAAAGAACCTCCGTGGATTGATTCAGGAGCATGTGAAAATTTTATATTTTTTGGTAAAGATGAAAATGTTCCAAATGTTATTAACTATTGGCATAAAAATGTACATCCTGAAATACCACAACAAGTAATTGATAATATCAAAACTGTAAAAGATATGAAGGACGCAATAGGCGAATTCAAATGGGACACAAATGGTTATAGTTACGATGGTAACGTTACCCGTAAAGACGGTGAAATAGTTTATGTACCACACTGTAGAGAATGCACAAGCCAGCCGCGGTGCAGCAAATGGGAAGGAAAGTATCCTTATGATGGATCAGACCCAAAAGAACAAATGATAAGGATTATCGAATGAATTGTCAACAAGGCGACAAAGCAGTAATTGTATTTTCAATCAATCCAAAAAATGTTGGAAGAATTGTAGATGTAACAGAGTATATTGGAAAATTTAGCGAACGCGAGCAATTTCAGTTTAGAGGATTGGTTTGTCAAGCACCTGTTACAGATCACTACTGGTGGATAGAAGCAGATGATATAGACATACAACTGGGTCCAAGCCCTCGAGCATATATTGCTGATAGTTGGCTACGCCCGATACGACCAGAGGAAAAGTCTGCAAAACAAAAAGCATCAAAAGGATTCGATGTTAGCGCACTAACTACACTTAATTTGTAAATATAGATATAAGCAAAGGAGAGTCCAATGTGTTCACCGTTTGTAAGAAAAGAAGCCAATAGACTTTTTTGGTTAGTTAAAGGTCACCTAATCCCCATATCAGAGCCAGATCATATTGTAGAAGGTTATTACGAAAGTTATTTCAAACGTTTGTGGAATAATGAATCCGGATGCTTAGATCAGTATGAACGTGGATTTGAGCAAGCATGGAAAGCTCGTGAAGCAGAAATGTATGCTATGGATATTCAAAAAGTAGCAGTTCTTGGCGGACATTACGATTAAAGGTAGACAAATATATCAAACTGTGTTATAGTATAACATAACAATTAGGGAGATAGATATGACTACATTTGAAAAGATTGAATTTGTTATTGGTTTATCGTGTTTAGGACTTCTCCTACACATATAAACGCATACTCACAAACATAGTATTACTTTTGTATTTTTGGTGCATAGAAGAAGATCCAGAAATGGTTAGACTAAAAAAGAAAGGTGAGCAAACTTCTACTATTGAAATAGAGGTTGACATCTAGTACTAATTGTGTTATAAATATACATGTAACGTTGAAGCAATTCAAACGACGAGCTGGACCCGGGGGCGGTACCCGGCAGCTCCACCATAAACACATCCTGGAAGAACAGGTTGGTTGCAAGTTGAAGGGTGTGTTTTTGATGGGGCTGAACTAGGATCGACAGGCGGATTAGTAGAAGAGTGGAGTTGCCCGGATGTAAGCTCGGTTAACGCGAACAAACTTAATAATTGCAAACGCAAATTATTCATTAGCAGCCTAAGGG
>VMHT01049022.1_pt1 | contig 12898 bp, 8 predicted proteins | sample 4693611 | NCBI WGS metagenome assembly VMHT01 (sample SAMN12280063, study PRJNA550983) | marine metagenome | isolation source: seawater sampled from same location over 5 years 0.02-0.2 micron viral filtrate | place: USA: collected off the coast of southern California halfway between the port... ... | reverse complement strand
TTGAGCATTTAGAGTTGATGGTAGCAAAAGATTACTGGACTGACGAAGACATGACTGCGGTTAACAAAGCGATTGCAGATAACAAGTAAGGATTAAGCTATGGCTGTATCAAGAATCAACGAAGCTGGCCTCAACGTTAACCAGTATGGGAACAGAAACCTTGTAATTAATGGGGCGATGCAAGTTGCACAGAGGGGAACCTCAAGCACAGGATTGGGTGCTAGTGCTGGATACTTTACTTGTGACAGATGGAAAATGGATTTTAATGCTACGGCTGGCAGACTCACTATGTCACAAACTGCTGATGGGCCAGCGGGTTTTGCCAATTGTATTAAACTTGATTGTACTACTGCCGATACTTCTATTGCAGCAGGTGAATATATTTTGCTTGAGCAAAGATTTGAAGGTCAAGATTTACAACAAATAGGTAAAGGTACAGCCAGCGCAAAAGAACTTAAATTAAGTTTTTATGTTAAAGCTAATGCTGCATTTACATTTGGAGTTGAACTTTTTGATAATGATAATACTAGACAAATAACTAAATTATTTACCACGACAACAGGTTGGAATAGAATAGAACTTACTTATCCCGCAGATACCACAGGTGCATTTGACGATGATAATGCTCGTAGTTTATTAGTAACTTTTTGGTTGCATTCTGGTTCAACTTACGCTGGTGGCACACTAAACTCATCTTCTTGGGCTGGTGTTACAAACGCTAATAGGGCCGCTGGAATAAATAGTTTTTTTAGCAGCACAAGTAATGAGTTTTATCTCACAGGCGTCCAGCTAGAAGTAGGCGACACCGCCACGGACTTCGAGCATCGAACCTTTGGGGATGAGTTACAAAAGTGTCAGAGGTACTTTTACTCACTTAACTCAGCAGACTGTAATGGTAGTTATTTAAGATACCTTGATGCTTTTATGTATGATGCTTCTTCGGCAGAAGGGCCGTTTCATTTTCCTGTTGAAATGAGGTCAGTTCCTACTTTGACAGCCACTGGAACGATTGGTATTTATGACGGACAAAACACCATAAGTGGAAATCTTTCTTTAGGTACTGATGGGTCAAATAAACAGAATGCTAATGTTGTTATAACAAGTCTCACTGGTGGAGTTGCATATCGTCCTATTGTGGTTTTGTCTAATGCAAACAAAACTTCTAAAATTGATTTTAGTGCGGAGCTTTAACAATGGATATTACATCAGCACAATATGTCGCGTCACATATGACGGGAGAGAACAATTCCATAACTGTTGTTTCAAACGGAATAACAATGTCTGTTCCTCTTGATCCAGAAAACACTGATTACCAAGCAGTTCTTGCATGGGCAGAAGAAGACGGCAACGAGATCCAAGCAGCGGAGTAATGTTACATGCCACTAAGCAAGCTCCAGTTCAAGCCGGGAATCAACCGAGAGGGCACCAATTACTCTAACGAAGGGGGTTGGTTTGACGGAGATAAAATCCGTTTTAAGTCGGGCTATGTAGAGCGCATTGGTGGTTGGGACAAGGTAGCAACTACTACTTTTGACGGCACATGCCGCAATATGTTGAATTTTGTGACACTAGCCTCCGATAACTTTATGTTTATGGGTACGCACAAGAAGGCGTATTTGGAAGATGGTGGCGATTACAACGATATAACGCCTTTAGAAAAGACCGTAACCTGTGGTGCAAATCCTATAGCAACAGGTGCCGCGGGCTCTGGTATCATTACCGTTACCGCTAATTCTCACGGATCAAAGGCAGGAAACTATGTAACTCTTGCCGGAGCTACCACGGTTGACGGTATTACGGCTGCCGAAATCAACAAAAACTTTGAAATACTCACGGCCCCCGACGCCAACACTTTTACTGTAAACACAGGTGGCGCAGCATCTTCTGGTTCAACTGCTGGTGGGGGTGGTTCTGTTACAGCCGCTATGGAAATAGAAATCGGATTAGACACTACTCTTTTAGGCAATGGTTGGGCTGCGGGTACATGGGGCCGTTTTACATGGGGATCTGGCGCAGGATCTTTAGCCGGACAAAACTTACGGCTTTGGTTTTCGGACTCTTGGGGCGAGGATTTGCTTGCTAACTTAGTGGACGGGAGACTTTATTACTGGGACGCAACAAATGGCAAAACCACAAGAATGGTTGAATTAAGTGGTGTGTCGGGTGCTTCTGATGTGCCAACTACGGTAAGGCAGGTCATGGTTTCGGACGTTGACAGACATGTACTGTGTTTTGGATCTAATGCTTTGGGCAGCAGCACGTTTGACCCTTTGCTTATAAGGTGGTCTAGTCAGGAAAGTGTGACAGATTGGGCTCCTACTGCAACGAACACAGCGGGTGATTTACGATTATCGCAAGGTTCCGAGATTGTTTGTGCCATACGAACCACAAGACAAATACTTGTTTTTACAGAAAACAGTTTGCATAGCGTTCAGTTTGTTGGTGCGCCTTTTGTTTTTGGACAGGCTTTAATTGGTACAAACGTTAGAATTGCAGGCCCTAATACGGGTATTAGTATTAATGATGTTGTTTACTGGATGGGTCAGGAAAACTTTTACGTTTATGATGGACGTATTCAGACAATACCTTGCACTGTACGCCAGTATGTATTTGACGATATAAACAGACAACAGTCTTTTAAGTTTTTTGCGGGCGGATTATCCAGTAATTCCGAGGTTTGGTGGTATTATTGTTCTTCGGACAGTAATGAAATAGACCGATACGTTATTTATAATTATTTAGAGCAAACGTGGTATTACGGCTCCTTAATCCGAACCTCTTGGATAGATCGGTCTTCTGGTTCAAGACTATTCCCACAAAGCCCCGGAACTGACGGTGTTCTTTACAACCATGAGTTTGGTCTGGATGACGGAAGTCAAAACCCGCCAACTGCCATAAATGCTTATATTCAGTCCTCTGACTTTGATATTGGGGACGGTCAGCAATTTATGTTGATTAATCGTATATTGCCCGATTTAAACTTTGGACAGTCCACGGCCCCCGCGCCAGAGGTAACTTTCACGATGGGGGCTAGAAATTTTAGTGGCAGTGCTGCGGGGCAGGGGACAGAAAGTGGAGATGTGATAAGGTCTTCAGTGCTTTCTGGTACAGACAACTATACGGATCAGTTGCATATGCGGTTACGTGGTAGGCAGATGAACCTAAAAGTAGAAAGTAACGCAACAGGTGTTAAGTGGAGGCTTGGCGCTCCGCGATTAGACATGAGGCCGGACGGAAGACGATGAGTACAAAGATTGTTCGATCCATAATTCCAATTGCGCCTGTTTCTTATGATAGTACTTATTTAAACCATCTTGCACGGGCTTTAGACAACGTCATTGAGGATCAACGCAATCCAATTGTTAATTTGTCGAACATACCTAATGTTAGTCAGGCAAACGGATTAAGTATTGGGGACTTGTATGAGTCAAATGGTTTTTTGAAAATTGTTACAAATAATGATATATTTGCAGGAACGCATCTTGGAACAACAGCAGTAGGAACAGTAACGGTGGTAATCTCATGACAGATATTCTTATAATGCCTGACGGAAGCAGGTGGAAACCTTCGACAAGTTCTGATATAGTAGAATGTGTAAACTGTAATAACGCGGTGGATACGCCAGAAGAAATAGCTTCCTATCCTGACGGAAATTGTCCAGACTGCGGAGAAAGTTGGACAGGGTCGGAAAAGAGAAGTACAACTATAGTAGTAACTATGCCGGAACAAATAGCCGGAGGATCAGGTTAATGGCTAAAACAGCAATGATGCAAGAAGAAATTGAAGTACCAGACGGCGGCATTGCTGAATTGGTTATGGACGATCAGACCGCGGACGAAGTTTACGGTGCTGACGAAGAAGAAGTCCCTTCTGGTGGCATTGCTCAGTTTGAAAGCGTTGCTGACCAAATGGCCGCTATGGGCCGCGAAGGCGATAACATGCTTGCTCACCTTGAAAGCGGTGAACTTGTTATTCCAAGAAAATTTTTAGACGAAAACGAAGAGTTTAAAAGCTATGTAATGGCTTTCTTTGATGGTCAGGGCGTAGATCCAGAACGTTACATTGCAGGTTCTGACGCAAACAGCCTCAACCCTGAAACAGGCATTGCTGAGTTTTTCCTTAAAAAACTTTTTAAGAAAGTAAAAAAGGCCGTCAAGAAAGTCGGTAAGGTTGTCAAGAAAGTTGTTAAAAAGGTTGTTAAGGTAGCCAAAAAAGTTGCGCCGATTGTTTTACCTATTGTTTTAGGGCCAGCGGGACTTGGTTTAAACATGATGTATGCAGGAGCCCTCGGTGCCGGTATTGGCACGTTAGTGCAGGGCGGCGATATAAAGAGCGCCTTGAAATCAGCTTTAATCGGTGGTGCCGTTGGTGGAATAGGTCAAGGTGTGCAAAGTGGTTTTGCCGCTGGAAAAGGTAACTTTATGCAAGGTTTTTCTAGTGGCGTTAAAAATGCTGCCACGAATCCAATGCAAGCCAGTTTTACCGAGGCAATGAATAGCGTGTCTTCTTCACTTCCAAAACCGGCTGAAGTGCAAAAGTTTAATACAAGAAGTTCAACAAGCGGTACTTACGGGGGTGACGGAAGAGAAATTGTAGGAAATAAATTAACTGTAGGGGATGCCGCAGACGCTGTTCAACAAACAATAGCCGATGTTAAATCGGGAACAACCGTTCAAGGTTCTGGTACTTTTTCTGAAAACTTTCAAGACATTTTTAAGAAAGGCAACAAAGGTCCGCTTGAGGCTGCACAAGATGCGTTTTTTCCATCTGGTCCAAGCGCCACAGAAATTTTGGAAGCTCAAGGAGTTCCAAATCCTTTAAACGCTACCACGGCTCAACTGACTAATGCTCAATCTCTCGCTAAAGAACTTGCTCCCGGTTTTCTACGCAAAACCTTACCCGCTCTTGCTGCCGGAACAGGCATTATGGCAGCAACCGGCGGTTTCAAAAAACCACCACAAGAAAGTCCCGGCCTTGTAGAATATGCAGAAGATGGCACCCCCATTACAGGTGAAGACAAGATAGCCGCGGACCCCGGTAAATATCTCGTGGACAACCTAACTGGTAGATTAAGCGACGGTTCTTACGAAGTTGGTAGTAATTATCGACTCGATCCAAGATTACCACGAATGCCTGACAACCCTTTCCTAAGACCAACGTTTCCTCAAATGATAGCTAAAGAAGGCGGCGAGGTGTATCCACGCAGAAATGGCGGCATTATGCCAAACGAAGGCGTTCCAAACCAAGATAGCGTCAGAGCTTTGTTAATGCCCGGTGAATTTGTAATGACAACCGACGCTGTTAAAGGTTTAGGTGGCGGAAGTATGAACCAAGGTATAAACAATATGTATTCGGTAATGCGTAATCTTGAATCGCGTGGAAGGCAGACGGCATAATGGTAGAAAAATCAGAACAGATTGTCCGTGAAGCCCCAGAGGTAGAAGCCTATAAACTGGGTCTTTTAGAGTCTGCTAAAAAACTAGCAGATCAAGGTGTTACTATACCAAAACAACAAGTTGCAGGCATGTCTGGTTTGCAACAAGAAGCTTTTCAACAAGCGCAATCGGGTATTGATACTTTTAAGCCTTATTTGCAGGAAGCTGGATATACGCTTGGTGATGCACAAGCGGCATTTGATCCGTCAGGTATTGGCGCTTTTATGAACCCTTACCAGCAAGCTGTTCAAGACGAAATAAACAGGGCCTATGATATACAGGCACAAGAGGCGGCTCTTGGAGCCGTGGGCCAACCGGGCGGACCGTCTGCATTTGGCGGGGCACGGGCCGAACTAGCACAGCGCGAGATAGACAGAAATCGGACCTCGGCCCTTGGGCAAGCGCAGGCAGAAGCATTTATGAATGCTCAACGTCAGCAGCTTGCGACAGGCGAAGGTTTAAGCCAGTTGGGTCTACGTCAAGCTGCCTTGGGAGAAACAGGTCAGCAATTAGGTCAGCAACAAGCTGGATTTTTGTTTGATATTGGCAAACAACAGCAGGCTCAAGATCAAGCTGTGTTGGAAGCTCAACGTCAAAGCGAATTACAACAAGCTTACGAGCCGTATCAGCGGGTTAGTTTCTTATCAGATATTTATAAAGGTGCGCCGTCAACGCAACAGACTATTGCGGCGGCTACTTCACCTTCAGTTTCACCAGCCCAGACTATCCTTGGTCTAGGCATTGGCGGGTTGTCAGCAGCGGCAGGCGCAAATAGAGCGGGGTTATTCTAATGATGAATAGAGGATTAATGCAACGTCAAATGTTTGCGAGAGGTGGACCTGTTCGTATGCAACAGGGCGGATTAGCCGATCTTCCACAAGCAAATGCTTTTCCTGCAATGGGCATGGCCGCAGGCGGTGCCGCGTTCCCTGATTTGACAGGTGACGGTCAGGTCACACAAGCCGACATTTTAAAAGGCCGTGGCGTACAAATGCAAATGGGCGGTGAGCCGATGATGGCGCAGCAAGCTGCTATGATGCAGGCTCCTATGCCACAGGCTCCCATGCCACAAGCACCTATGCCGCAGGACCCGTCAATGGACGAAGCGATGGCGCAAGCCGCACAGGTTGGTCTTGATCCATCTGCGGTAGAGGGAATGCTAAGTCAGGTATCTGAGGGTATTGGTAACTTGGACGAGGCCGAAGATTTTGAGACGGTCATGAACTCGATGAGGGGCGATGAAGCCCCGATCTCCGAGCGTTACGCAGAGTTAGCAGAAGTTGTAGGAGAAGAGGACGCCGAGGCGACACCTGAGTCGGTGTTAGCGTTGGTACAGCCCGTCATGCAAATGGCGCAAGTTGATCAAGGCATAGGAGGTCTGGCTCAAGAAGAAATGTCGGCCCCCGTAGAGGGCAATATGGCCGGAGGCATTATGTCCACCGTAAATATGGGTGCGGAGGTGCCCGATCCTGTAAATTTTAATCGGGGCGGCCCTGTGGTCGCCATGAATACCGGAGGGGTAGCGTCCGGTGCGGCTGCGTATATGCCACAATTTAGAGAATTATATGCTTCTGTTTTGGGAGACGATTCAGATCGTGAAGCGAACTTAGAAAAACAGAGAGATCTTACAAAAGCACAGATGCTTTTTGATATTGCACAAGCTGGTCTTCAATTTGCAGGAACTACACAAGGCGGTAGTATTGCTGAAAGACTAGCAAATGCAGTATCTACTTCTGGTGTTTTGCCTAAAATTGGTGAAAGAGCCGCTCAACTTGAAGCTACAAAACGCGCTCAAGACAAAGAAGAGCGCGGTTTAGAATTAGCCGCTTTACAAAGCTCTATTGCTGCGTCACAAGCCGACGAAACGTCTCAACAAGCTTTGGAAAGAGCTATAGCAAGTAAATCCGCAACAACTACTAGTCCTGAGTTTAAAAGAATAGTGGGGGAAGACGGTACTAATCTTGGTACATTTAACGTAAAGAGTGATGAGGGCCTATTATCGTTTCAAAAGATTCTGAAAGAAAATCCAACAGCGAATGCTTACAATTTAAGTACGCAACCATCTCAATCAGACTTTAAAACAATAACGTTGTATGATCCAGAAAACCCCACAGAAGTAAATGAATATCCAATTAATACTCCAGCGCAACGAACCAAAGTAGGCGAGCTTTTGGATAGCGGTCTGGTGTCTGACAACACAATTTTCTCTGAGGCTATTAAAGCTGAATATTTAGAAGGAAATCTTAGAAAAGAACTTTCGATTAAAGACGAGTTTACTCAGATTGTTGAAAACCGTGCGGAAACCAGAGAGAAAACTGTTTACGAACGTAATAGAGCCGACGAGCTTAATGATATCGAAAATGCAATTCTTGCAGACATCGAAAAAGAAAAAAGGGTTCTTGGCAGAGATCTTAAGAGAGAAGAGCGCGATAAGATTGAGTTTAATAGACGCTTTGAAATGGAGGTTACCAGTCAGGTTGAAAAAGAGAGAAGGGCTCTTGGCAGAGATCTATCTAAAGAAGAGCGCGAAGCAATTGAATACCGCGCACGGCTCTTGGAGCAAGAAAAAGTTACCGTTCGTGCCGAAATTAGGGCGATTGCTAACAGAGACAATGTGGAAGTTCGTACCATTAATGGTCAGCTTGTCGCCGTGGATACAAAAACTAACGAAACTACTGTCTTGTTTGGCGAAAAAGAAGAGCCGACTCCAGAATACCGTCAGGTCACTATACCTAATGCACAAGGTACTCCTGTCACGACCGTTGTTGATATAAATACGCCTTCCGGTAAAGCGGCTATTGCAAAAATAAATGAAGTTGTTGAAGCAGGTGGTCAGGCTTCAATGCAAAAAGTACCTACCGCCAACATTAGACCGAAAGCATACTTAATCCCAGAGTTAGGGGTCTTTACAAGTTTTGACGGTGGCAAAACCTATGTTAACGACAACGGTGAAACTCAACTCGTACCCGGCGGTGCATTGCCTATTTCGGACACTACCTCTTATGACGTTTACAAAAACGAAAAAATAAGAGCGGCGGCTGTCAAAGAATTAGAAGAAATGGATGCCTTAATCATCACGGGCATGACAGACAAAAATGGCGACCCCCTTAAAACAGAAAACATGCTTGAAGTTAAAGACGCTTACGAAGCCGCACGAAAAGGAACTGGTTTTTGGGCTAAAGTCCTAGCTGGACTTGACGCGGCTGTAGGTGGTGTAACTGGAGGATACTTTACAATTGCCGAAGGTAAACAAGACGCCCGTCAATTTGTTCGTATGCTTAGAGTTATGGGTCGATCCGCGTTAGCAGCTTCACCAAGATTTGCAGTGGCCGACCTAGCTACAACGGAACAGTTGTTTCCAAATGAACAATCCTTGATTGCCAACCCTGTTACAGAAGCAAGAAAATTGTTTTCACTTAAAACAGCTCTTTTTGAGGAGAAACGTAGAATTAACGAGTTGTACGCCTCTGATGAACCGATAGACTCCTCACTCAGAAAAACTCTCAATCAAAAGTTATTTGAGATTGAACGTCTTAACAATATGCTTGGTCCTCTTGATACAATCTATCAAACAGAAACAACGCAAGAAGCAAAAGAGTCTGCTATGGACTTGATAAGAAGCGGGGTTGTAAAGAAACCTAATGACTGAAGAAAACACTCCAGACATTCCTTACGCACAATACGATAAGGAAACCTTTGACAAAATTATGTCCGTCTATGGCGACAACATAGGGGCTTTCGCTCAAAACCTATCTGAAGTAATTGGGGAGGAATATGAAGATCCCAATTATGTAACTTACGGTGGTTTGCGTGATGGAACCGCCCCCATTTTTGAATTGTTTCCAAGCCTTAAAGAAAAATCACCCGCACAAAGAAGTCTTAATAACGAAGAAATTATTAAGATGTTTGCTTACGATCCAGAAGGTAATCCAATCGAGGGCGGTACTTTTTTAGAGGGGTTTAAAAGAGACATTATTCCGCAAGCAGCTTCTGTTCCGACCTTTATGGGAGGATATGCTTTAGGTCAGACCTTAGTAGCAGGTGTACCTCCGGTAACATTGCCAACGGCCGCAGTTAGATTTGGAGCGCCCATTGTTACTGGCGTCTTAGGGTCTATTGGAGGATATTTCGTTGGTGAACAAATAGCCGACGAACTTTTGGGAGATGAGGTTCCTATGTTGCCGGGTCAAACAGCAGCATATGAAGCCGGAAAAACTGCGGCTGGAGCAGCAGCTTGGTTACCTTTTCCCTTTTTACTTCCAAAACAACTTAACTTTGGTGTTGAGGCGGCAAAAGCAGCATTAGGAGGAAAAAAAACACTTGGTTCACGGACCGCGGAGCTTTTAGAAAAAAGTGTTGGTCAAATGGGGACTTTGGCACGTACTTCCCCTTTGAGCTTTGGCATTGCTGAAACTGTTGCTGGAGCCGGGGCGACGGGCGGTGCATTTATTGCTGAAGAAAATTATCCGGGTGAAACCTTACCAAGACTTTTAGGTGAATTCGGAGGAGGAATTTCTTTTCCCATTGCTGCTGACATTTTAACGACGCGTTTAAAAATGGCTTTTTCAGGGGCCAGAGGTCTTTACAAAGCTGCCAGACAAGGAAAATTGAAAGAAGGGTTAGAACTTGTAAAGGGGTCTAGGCAAGAACAAGCAATAAATTATATTTTAGACTCTTTAGAAGAGGCGGGAGAAGATCCAGAAGAGATTATCCGACGTTTGGCTTCAAACGAACTTTCCGATATTTTGGTTGACGATGCGGGTAAACCGATTGAATTAACTTCGGCCTTAAAATCTGGTTCTCCAACGCTTCTTACCCTCGAAAAGTCTATAGAAGGTTTGACCACCGGTGTGGGAAAGGAGAGGGCGTCAGCTAACGTGTCCGCTACGAGGGCGATAAGAAATGCTATTTTAGCTATGTACGCAAACCCTCAAAACAAAGCCGCCATTCAACAAGGCTCTGTTTTGATGCAAGCCGTTTTTGAAGCTGATATGGAAAAAGAATTAGCTACTGCGTGGCAACGCGTTTTTGATTCTTTTGAAAACGTAGGCACAGATCAAAGACAAGCTCAATTAGGAAAAAATTTAATCGGTGTTTTGGAAAACAGGCTTAGTGCCTCCAGAAGGAATGAAAAGCGCTTGTGGAATGATGTGGATAAATCTTTTTCAATAAATGAATTTGTTGACGAAGACGGGAACGTTACAGATACGCCGCAGTTTATTTCTTGGATGGAAAATAATTTACCAGAAACGGATGAAGCTTTAGATGACATGCTTCCTGATATTGTTCCATTAGTCAATTTTATGAGAAGGAAACAAAAAGAATTAGGTTTACTTCCTTCGGACGGTGGCGATGGTTCTGTACCGACAATAAGCCCTCAACTCAAAAAAGCTGAAGATGCTTTTACAGCGGCTTCGGATGAGTTTAGAGGAACTTCGGATGAAAGAGTTCTCTCTAACGTAGTTGATGTGGCCGAAAACATCGACGACATTGATGAGCGATTACGTTATATTAAAGGGCAAGCAGATAACCTACGGGAAAGAGCGAAAAACAGAGAATTTGACGATAATAAGGGGGCCCGAAAATTAGCTACTGCTATGGACAGGTTGGCAAATTTTCAATTAGTAAAATCCCGACAAACTATGCCAGATGTTTCTGATGCAGCAGAAGAGTTTAGACCGCTAACTGCAACAGAAATATATGATATGTACAGTACAGCGTTATCTAAAGGAAAAGCTGCTGATGCAAAAGGAAACGACAACGCCGCAAGAATATCTTACGGTTTTGCTAGAGCCTTAATGAGAGATCTGGAGAATTTTGATTCAAACGATGCTGCATATAATATAGCTCGTTCTTACACAAAAGCTTTAAACGATGCCTATACCCGATCTTTTGCCGGAGAAGTACTTAAATCTAGTCCTACAGGCGGTTATAAAACCGCTCCTGAATTAGTTGGAAATGATATTTTTCAATCGGACGGAGGTTATTTGAGATTGAAACAGTTAGACCAAGTGGGTCAATTTGAACTAACTCAATCTTTAACAAATCTTTCTGTGTCGTCAAATAATCCTGATTTATCTAAAACTTTAGATAGAGCGATTAAATATGCAATAAACGAAGAAACAGGCTTGGTAGACACCGCTCGTTTAAATAAGTGGTTAAAAAATAACAGGAAAAGTCTTTCTAAATACCCTGACGTTTTAAAAAACATAGAAAAAGCTGTTGAAACTACGTCTTCCATTAGAGGGACAACAGAACTAATGTTAAGAAACATTAGGGCGCAAGTTTTTAATCCGGATACAGGAGAAATAAACGTTGTTTCTCTTCGTAAGTGGATGGAGAAACAGGAGAATAGAGATGTCCTAACCGCAATGCCTGCATTAAAAGCAGATCTAAAAGACTCCATAACAGCTAATGTGCTTCTTAATGAAGAATTGGCAACTAAAAGAGAAAAAACAAAAGAATTAAAAGAGTTTGTTTCTTTTATGGATTTGCTTCCGGGAACAACGGAAAATCCAACAACAGCCGCTTCTAAAGCACTTTCTAATCAACAAAAAAAGCCCGTAGCTGCTTGGAATGAATTGTTTAGAGTTGTGGACAAAGCTCCGACAACATGGACCACGGCTGACGGAGTAATTCATACAAAAGAAGAAGCGCTATCTGGGTTACGATCGTCCTTTATTGATGCGGCAATGGTAAAAGCGGGCGGATCAAGTAACACCTTTAGATCCCGTGATTTTTTTGACACATTATTTGCGCCACATAGAAACTCACAAAATAACGTTAGTTTAATAGATTGGATGAAGTCCAAAGACATAATGACTGAAGGCCAAGTCGAAAAACTTAAAGTTCTTGCTACAGAATTGGTAAAAATGGAAACTTTTGTGGCTTCTGGTAATATGAGTTTTGACGATTTGGCAGAAACAGTCGGACCGATGATGGACTTTTACCTTCGAATCGCTGGTTCTTCTGTGGGTTCAAGACTTCAAAGTATGATCCCCGGAGACACAGGTAGTGGTCAGCTTGTAGCAGCAGGGGCCGGTTCAAAAGCTTTTAGAACAGTTTATTCAAAAATCTTTTCTGAAATTCCAGAGTCTTTAAAAATGGATGTAATGACACAAATGTTTAAAGATCCTGATTTATTGGCAACCATGCTTTCAAAAGGTAAAACACAAAGAGAGCGTAAAAATATTGCGGGTAGACTTGCCGGTATTCTGGCCGAAAAAGGTTTTTATGCCGTAACCAATACCGGTAGACGAGGTCTTCCCACAATTACTCGTGAAACAGAGGAACTGATTGTAGACGAGGAACCAGTTCTAGTTCCCAACGACGAAGAAGCGTCTCTTAATATTCCGGCACAGGTTCCCACCCTGCCTGTCGGTCCTGCGCCTAGCCCTATTCAAACGGCTTCAGCTAATCCTCCCCCACAAAATTCCCAGTCTGGGCCGGTTGATAGGACTAGT
>VMHT01152084.1_pt1 | contig 12900 bp, 17 predicted proteins | sample 4693611 | NCBI WGS metagenome assembly VMHT01 (sample SAMN12280063, study PRJNA550983) | marine metagenome | isolation source: seawater sampled from same location over 5 years 0.02-0.2 micron viral filtrate | place: USA: collected off the coast of southern California halfway between the port... ... | reverse complement strand
TGAACCAGACATTGAAGATGACAAAACTTGAGAAACGGGTTCTCCGAGAAGCATTTGCGGGATATCTCCCCGATGAAATACTTTGGCGACAAAAAGACGGGATGAGCGATGCGGTTGGAACGGGGTGGGTCGGGGCAATCAAAGCGCATACAGAGAAGTCTATGAGTGACAAAATGTTTACGATTACACAAAGTATGTGTACACACAATACACCTCTTACAAAGGAAGAAGCGTATTACCGCGAACTATTCTGGATGTACTACACTTCACAAAATGATCATCTCATTTCAGAGATATGGCGACCAAAATGGACACATGTAACAGATCCAAGTGCGCGTCTACTTATAGAAAAGAATCCCAAGTAATATAAATATGGCCGAGTTTGTTAAGAACTTTGATTGTAAAAACGAAGAGCATGTGATGTGGCTCAAGAAGGTTGGTGACGTGATGACAAAGCTCACAATGGGTGAAAAGGCTGATCTTGTATCAATGGTAAACAGTAGTCCCCTTAAAGATTCACCTAAAATGACAAATCCGGCCGACTGGGCGTATATTCATTTCCAGTTAGCTATGAAATATAGTACAGCTGTACTAAGCTGTGATGCGTTTATCCCTGCGAGTGAATCGAGTGTAGTGGTCTAGAGTAAAATCTTTGGGATTTGAGTTTTCATCCATGCGTACAAGTAGTATTGAACCTCCAACTTTTTCCTGATCAAATGGTGATGGAAGTGTATTTTCATTTAGAATCTCACCATGTTGTGACTTCAATATGACAACATCTATATCAGGCCACTGGCCTATAAATGTTGGCGCCCCCCCAAGCAAAGTAAAAATTTCATTTTTTACCGGGTCAATGTCTAGGTCGATTTCTCGTATATCCCCTAATGTTTGTTTTATCAATATTGCCGCTGTCATCTTGAAATCACACGACAAAAAAATATTTACGATTATTAAATGAATAACACACAACGAGGCACTTGGATCTTGACCGCAATTGTGTTGATGATCATTGTCACGTTTGTTTCGGTTCAAATGTCTGAAAAATATCGCTCACCCCAATCAGATTACCGTTATGGTTTAATCGATACGAACCCAGTTCGTCGCACTGGTGAGTTTTTTGATACCTGTTCTCCTGAAAACATGGCGGACTGTAAAAGAAATAATCCTTATGAAGGTCTTCCACTGCCCTAAGTCATTTAAAACTTTACATAAATTATAGTATAAACATGGAGAACCCAACGCGTCAGTTTGTTCTCGAACGCCTTTCGACTCTCCTCGAGATTCCGGATACAGATACGTTATGCATCAATCTCGAGAAAAGTATATTAAACTACACAGTGAGACGCTTCGAAGAAATTGATGTCCCCAGTTGGGAAAATCATAAATTCGTTAACATTTATAAACATAAGTTTCTTCAGTTACAGTACAATTTGAAAAGATCACCACTTCTTAAATCACGGATCGTTGATAAGAAAGTGAAAACAAAGGATGTGATCGATATGAGACCTGAAAATCTCTGGCCCGATGGACCTTATGCAATGAAGATGCAGGAGAGAATTCACAAGGAAATAAGGAAGGCCTACCTCGCACAGGAACTTAAGAATCAAGAAGGCTTCTTCACATGCGGTCGCTGTAAATCAAAGAAAACTACGTATTATCAGCTTCAAACTCGGTCTGCGGATGAACCAATGACAACTTTTGTGAGTTGTCTGAATTGTGATAAGAATTGGAAGTGTTGATGTAGTACACAGAATCTGTCCAATCAGTTGGCATGTCACCAACAGATAATACAAAGTTATAGCCTAGTTTTTTCTTCATGATAGTTTTAGTCTTGGCACTTGTAAAACCCAAGTAATCATACACAATTCCATGTGATTTAAGTTGTTCCACGGTCCACGTAATGACCTGTTGAAATCCGGGTCGTGCTGTAATGATTATAATTTTATATCCCAAACTTCTCATTTTATGAAGTAAGTCTATGATTGGTGTATTTGGTTGTCCGTTTGTCCATATGAGTGTATCATCTATATCAAACATGGCTGCGTCATTGGGACCCGCTGGACCAAACATTAATATTATTAAAGATTTAAATACTGATTTTTAAAGACATGCTCGTTGACATTCAATGTGAAGATGACACCGTTCAAATTGCGGATCTGACACGCGATGAAGATGGGTACGATGTTGAAGTTCGTTTTTTGAGATGTATTAAAGGTGGTATATTTGATTTTGATGATGAAATTTCTATAATTCCCAAAGAATCTATAACTGGTTGGTACGATACAGATAAATTGGAAGATACGGAATTATTTGTAAAAGTTCCGGGTGGATATGAACTCATCGACGACAGTGAAGATGAAGACTTTGTGTGTTCGGAGTCCGACGATTCTGAAAGTGAATCTCTCGTTGATGAAGATGATGAGGCTTAAATAATATAATCATTTTATTCGTATGGAATGTCCGGTGTGTTACACATCGAAGACAAAATATAAACTCCTTTGTGGTCATTCCTTTTGTTATCAGTGTATTACCCACTGGTACCAAGAGTGTCGAAGACATACATGCCCTATATGTCGACAGGATATTTGCTTTGAATTGAATGAAAATATCCGAGAGGTTCACGTACAGTGTGCACCAAATTCTAAGATAGATGATTATGTAACATTTCACAAATTACTAGAAAAGTTCACCGGGTATCACATAAAAGATGTCGCTTACTTAAAACGACAGGATTGGGTTGAATGGGTCATGGAACATAGAGCTAAAGAACAATTATATACAAAGTATATATTCTATGGATTACAAGGAACCAAAGAAACGAGTCACCAAAAACGACAAGAAGAACAAAAAACCTGTATATTCTCAAAAGCATATAAGGATTAAATCTTCTGTGTTAGAAAAGATACACGATGAAAATATTTTTTATGTGTACACACCCAAACCAGGGGACGGGTTATGCAAGAGTGGCAAATAAACTAACAAATTACTTGGCGGATTTACCAGGAGTTGAAATTGTTTACTATGCTTTTCAGAATTATCCCGGACAAGATATCAAGGATAGGTTTATTGATCCACGAATAAAGTTTTACGATGCAATCGAAATCGATTCTGAATCACCGAAGGGTTTTGGTGATAAGGGTATCTTACCCACTATCATCAAAGAAAAGCCTGACGTTCTATTTTTGTATAATGATTTACCGGTGACTACGATGATTATGGATATGATTCCTCCCGAACACATGCCCCCCAAAAAATATGTATACTTGGATATTGTATACCCGTGGGAAAGACTATCATATTATGATAGACTGAAACACCATAATCCAGATGTTATATGGGTATTTTTAGAGTGTTGGAAAAAGCATCTAGTTGAGGACCTTCACTTTGAAGAGAGTAAAGTGGCCGTTCTTCCACATGGTGTAGACTTTGAAAGATTTGTTGATGTTCCACGCCACGAGGCCAAGGTGAAATGGGGGTTTGATAAGGATGACTATATAGTTATAAACATGAATCGCAATTCGTATAGAAAACAGTGGTGTACGACTATAAAGTCTTTCTTGGATTTTCTACGTGAACAAAACATGAATCCCAAAATTAAGTTATTCTGTGGTTGTATGATAAAAACAGATGACGGATATGACATACAAGAACTTGTATTACTTGAGTGTATTCGTAGAGGTATGGATCCAGGCGTTGTTCTTAATAAGCATATTTTCATAAATGTAAAACCACTCCATCTCACAGATGACGAAGTGAATATGGTTTATAATATGGGTGACGTTGGAATGAATACGTGTTGTGGTGAAGGTTTTGGTCTCACAACTGCCGAGCATGCGTATTTCAACCGACCACAAATTGTCTCGGGTGTCGCAGCTCTCAAAGAGACACTTGACGGAATTGCATATATAGTCGAACCAGTTATCTGGACCACGGTTTCATCCTTTGAATCTCATTCGGGTGATATTGCTGTTTTCGATTCGCGTGAATTTACAAAACATTTAAACGAATGTTATAAAACTCGTGACAAAGTATCACTTGATTCACGATCTCATATTAAAAATAATTATTCATGGGAAAATGTATATAAGGTTTTAGATGGTTATTTCAGAAAGTAAATGGCACCATATCAACCACCTAGTAGCCATTATTCTGAAATGAATGTGTCAGAGTATGATGACGAGCATATCTTTGCTTTCATCGGAAAGACTGGAAAGCGATTTTACTGGCTCACACGATTCCTCGATCTCGATTATCTTTGGTACGATAAACATCGGAAAGTCATCGAAATTTGGGGACCGTATCACTCCCATCTCAATAAACAATCCGAACACGTCATAAGGTGTGAATTGGATTTTTTTGAACCTAAGTTAGAGAATACATTTACAAATCAACAACAACATGAGTATGTACAAGAGACCACCTCTGCGTGTTAGGGAAGAATATATTCGGAAGATTCACGACCCTGTGAAACTCCGAGATTGCAAAATATTTACAAATGAACCAACAAAATGGTACACACAAATAAAACAACCTGTGTATCAAAAGGATGTGTATCTCACTCTTTTGAAAAAAAACTATGAAACGTGTGGTGTTGAGTACAAGGAACCTGATATACCAGAATATGTACCACCGGTTGTACAAGAAAAACTCAAAGAACCTATGATATCATATGTTGATCACGTACATATGAAGCTTCGTATTTTAAAAAGTGGCATTATTCGTGTAAAGTTGGATACATCTTTTGCAAGTATGTATGAAAAGTATTACAGTAAAAATAAGTTACCACCTATAAAAACTCTTATTCAAGCGTACAAATCGATGGGATTTAGTGAAGCTTTTCTCACACAAGTGAATAAAAAATATGAACGGAATCTTGCCTTCTTCAAACGGGTATCACCAGCTATTGATGCTATCTTTAGTAAGGAGCCTGTCAAAAAAGTAAAAAAGAAGAAAAAAGAAGAGGTTGAGGTTATCGAAGATGATGAGATTCCGGTGGACGAAGAGCCTGATGATCCCGATGAGGATGACGATGATCCGGGTGAAGATGGTGAGATGGATGTAGAAGTTGACGAAGACATAGAAGATGAACAACCACCCGAAGATGTCTATATTTCAGATGGCGATGATTAGTTGCGTTTGAGGGGTGGAAGTCTAACACCTAGAGATCGAAGAGAGTTTCGCTTTTCTCTTGATAACACTGTATCTCGATCTTTTTGATATTCAAGCCATATAAATAAATCTGGCGCTCCGTCAACTTCAGATAGGATGTTTAAATGTTTATGCGTACGGTGGAAATTATTGAGTTTCGTAAACATTGTAAGCCAGTGATCTTCTGACGGATATATCCATTCGTTACTGTGTTCCACATTTTCTAGATAGTCTATAGCGCGTTGTAAAAATACATCGTAAAAATCATTATAATCAAAGTCTGTAACTTCCATTATGGGAGGATCTATAATAAGTTCCAATTCGATAAGTTCTATTGGAAATGCCCATTGTATCATTTCAATCGCATCCGTGCTTGACATGATATATCGTATCATATCCGCTGTGAGTAAACCTCGTTCCCTCTTCTTTTTATTCTTGTTATGTTTCTTGTGATTTGCATTGAGATAATCTTCACGTAACAGTTGAAACGAATTTTCAATGATTATCTCTTGTAATTCGATAGGTAGTGTATCCCATAACGATTGCTGACTCATCCCTAAAATCTCTTGACATTTTAAATTTTATGAACCTAAGTCCCCCATCACATTAAAAAATCCAATTAAAATGTTCATCACCAACGTTGTCGTTGATGAACATATTCTTGACCGGGGTATTTTTAGAGATCTAAAAGAAGCCCTCGATTACGCTCAAGAAACTACGAAGCACAAGGTTTGGGAAGTTGGTAACGGTCAGTTTTATTACGGAAACGTTGAAACAAAAGTTTACGAATTGAATCACTGTGTATCATCTGATTACAAGGATGAACATATTTTTTCTTTCTCTCGACCCATCAAAAATAGCACAAATGTCGTGTGATCAACACGTCGTCAAGATACAATTGGAAATTGTACAGATGCTCTATATGGCCTGGCATTTCGCGCAGCAAGAAGAATACATCGCGAAATATGCACCATTCACTAAAGATGGTTCAAGGAGAGGTTACAGACCTGCACACCCCAAACATCCAATGACGATGTGGGTCGCTTCAAGTTTAGAAAATTACATCTATGCGTGTAGGATTGGGATCGCTTTGACCCTCGAATACACGTATAGATATGGTAAAATACACACATGTGCTAGACATCTCTTATGGTTATACGATAATCACCCTTCATATTTTGAAGAACGACGAAGTGAGACAGCGTATTATTCCGATGAAGGTATTCCTGAGTGTATGCCCGAAGAGTATAGGCAGTCAAACATTGTTGATGCATATCAGTTGTATTATATGGTTGAGAAGATGTCCTTTGCTCGATATAAAAACATGGCTTCTGGTCTCCGCTCAGGTGTTCCATATCCCATAGATTCCAAATAACTAGGTATATTACTGTTTTCATAATCATGTATTTCAACGAGAATCATAGGCATGTGTGTCTTAATAATATTTTGCGCGCCTTTTATAGTTTGTAGTTCGTGTCCTTCAACATCGATTTTAATAATTGATGGTGTACCGGTGTATATGTCATCCAAACGTTTACAACGCACATCAATTTTCTGATTTCCTAGACTTTCATGCATAGTCAAAGAAGTTCCACCGTAGTTAATTTTAGTTTCCGTTTGACACCCCCTCTCTGGTATATACATGGATGTATCACCTTCTACATCCGAGAGTGCATATGCATATATAAACACGTTATTTTTCAATACATTATTTTTCACATTAATATTTACTATTTCGTAATACACAGGTTCAAATGTGTGTACAGGTCCATAGTCCGAAAACATTAGGGTGTTGTATCCTATATTTGCACCTATATCTATGATATCGGTTCCATCTTTGTAATTGTTTTTAATGTCTTCTCGCATCCACCCATCCCATTCGTGTCCACATGCTATGCACGGTCCTATATATTCATCGTTCTTTATAATAGCCACATTATATATCCCATTATTTACCTGAACAATGTCAATGTCGATAGACATTTATGTGTAAAATCAATTAAAACTTTAAATGTAATAAAAGTAAACAATGTTCAGCATTGGACAAAATCTTTCAGCACCCCCACCGCGTGTGAGAAGACAAGAACCCAAACGGGAGTACAAACCTCGCACATATAGTGAGTTTATCAAGGGTCTTAAGAATGGGGAACTTCCAGAAGTTCTCATTCGCCCTAATCAAAGCATCGCAGCTTTTGAAGATAACGAGGGAAATTATGGTGATGTCCAAATCATTCAAAACCAAGATTTGTGGCAAACCATCGCCGAAAGTGATACCAATGTTCGGATTGATATGACACAAGACACTTCTATCTCAGACGTAATCTCCATGATATTCTTGTTATCTTTTATCTTTTTCATTTTTCGTACACTCTTTTCAGGTGGTGGCACGGGTGGAATGCCACCAAATCCATTCCTAAAAACTCAAGAATTTAACGCGGAAGATGAGATTGAGACTCGTTTCACCGATGTCGAAGGTATTGATGCTGCCAGAGATGAACTCGAGGAAATCGTGGATTTTCTTAAGCAACCCGAGCGATACTTTGGGAGTGGTGCCAGGATCCCACGGGGCGCTCTTCTCGCTGGTAAGCCTGGCACTGGAAAGACTCTCCTTGCACGCGCTATCGCCGGGGAATCAAATGTCCCCTTCATTCAATGCTCCGCCGCAAACTTTGTGGAGATGTTTGTTGGTGTCGGCGCTAAGCGTGTGCGAGATCTCTTTGAAGTCGCTCGCGAAAATCAACCGTGTATCGTTTTCATCGATGAAATTGATGCAGTTGGCAAGCAGCGCGGTGCCGGGGGTATGCCCTCAAACGACGAACGGGAACAAACTATTAACCAACTTCTCACCGAGATGGATGGATTTGATAACGAGACTGGTATTGTTGTGATCGCGGCTACCAATCGCGTGGACATCCTCGACGATGCCCTTCTTCGCCCCGGTCGATTCGATCGTAAGATTCAGGTGTCTTTGCCGAGTGTCCGCGGTCGTGAGAAAATCTTGGGTGTTCACGCCCGTGATAAAACGTTGGCCGAAGATGTTAAGTTGGCAACGATCGCTAGACAAACAACTGGATTTTCCGGTGCTGAGTTGGCGAATCTCCTCAATGAATGCGCTATCCGCGCAGTTCGTGACGGTAACGGTACAATCACAAACGAAATTGTTGAAAATGTCTATCAGCGTATTGTTGTGGGCGCTAAGGGTGATACAAAGTTTTCACCGAGAAAGAAAGAACTTGTCGCTTACCATGAAGCCGGTCACGCGATCGTCGGTGCTATGATGCCCGACTATGATCTCGTACGAAAGGTTTCAATCATTCCTCGTGGGGATGCCGGTGGAGTGACCTTCTTTCAACCCTCGGATGAAAATGCTGAGAGTGCGATGTATACCAAGGAATATCTCACTTCTCAGATCACTGTGGCACTCGGTGGTCGTGCAGCGGAAGAGATTGTGTATGGCCCAGAACGAATCACTACGGGTGCTTCGGGTGACTTTGCACAAGTCTACATGATCGCCCGTGAGATGTTGACGACTTATGGTTTCAGTTGTTACAATTTTGATTATCGTAACATGTCAGGGGAAGCCGCGCGCCTCGTAGACATGGAGATTGACAGACTTGTTGATAGTTGTTACAAAGACGCAAAGGCTATTCTCGCCACACACAGAAATGATCTTGACGAACTCAAGAATAAGCTCATCGAAGAGGAGATCGTCGATGGTCAATGGGTCTATGAACTCATGAATGGAACTTCTAACGTGTCTCGTTTGTGGTCAAGTTTGGATGAAGTTTAAATAATTTTGTGATGATATACTAAGGATGTCCGGTCGACGTAGAAAAATACCAATAAAAGACCCCCGAGAAAATAGTCTTATTAACGGATTGAAAAAACTTGGTTTGTCGAATACATATATAACTAATAAAGTTCAGCAGTATAAAAATTCACTCGCCCCCGATAAAAATGGGCTAATTAAAAAAATATTAAATAAAGCCAAAGCAGATAGAAATTTGACTCTTATAAAAAAAGAGAAAAAGACTCAATTAAAAAAGGAACGAGGTATAATTCCCACGGCAAAAAAAAGTGAAAAGTTGACGACGCTTACAACATATATACAGACTTTGAGAAATGCGAATTCCGGAAAAAATAACACATCCAAAGGTGCTTATGCATTTTTGTCAAATTTATACAGGGGACATGGTAGAATGAACGAAAATCGTTTTAATACCATTTTAAAAGGGGGTGATAAAGGAATATCTAATTACATAAAAAAACAACACACTATTTTGACCAAAAATTCTTCGATTCTTAGGGCCGAAGAAACAACATTTGATTTCGAAATGGATTCTGAATTATTACACGATCTTTTGTTCATGATATATCTTGATATGAGACATGATCGGTTATTTACGGATAGTTTTAATAACTTTCTTGCATCTGAAATAGTGAAAAAAATACTAAAAGATACCAAAGATATACCAAATATTAACACACAAAGTAAACTTATAAAAACCTTAGTACGCGAAGGGGTATTCGAAATTAAAAAAAAAGATGAAATAAAACCACCAGCTACATTAGAAGACAAATTCAAAAATAAGTTAAATGTTATATGGGGTGGAAGTCCACCGATTCAAATAAAAAAAGACAAAATAAAGAGTGGTTTACTCCCCCTTGCAAAAAATTTATCAAAGCCAATTTACATATCCATAGATGCCGAAGGGAGTCAAAAATATATATCTACACTCCAAGGCACTTCAAGATATGGGAAACAATATACGCAATATTACGCCAAGAGACTTTTCACTGTACCAAACTTAATAGATCCGGGTATAAATTTTGTGTTTGATAACATATCATCTAGGATATTTAGACCAAATGAGTCTGGTGGACCTTACACACCTTACAAATTTAATTATCAAAAGTTTAAATTTAATTTTGGAAATTATTTTACAATAGTTATTGGTCCAAATGATAGAGGTACTGGATTTATATGTACTTTGAATGATAGTCCTATACCCGTAGGTACTACGAAAAGCAACGCACAATTAAATAATCCAATTGGAAAAATAGCTAAAACTTTTGGTGATTTTTTACAAATACTTGTAAATTCGGCTTTATATAAAAACGGCAAAAATGTAGTCGGTGCCACAAGTGATGGTAATTTTGTGGCTATGACAGGGTTTGTCCAAAGAGAACTGTTCGGTATTACACCACGTTTAATAGTTGATAGAACGACCAAACTTGGTTCTTTTAATTCCTCAATCGATGGTATTTTCTTATTTGGTCTTGATGATTATATAAAAAGACCAAACAATGCGACGAGAAGCAATTCTCGTGCTACAACAAAAAACAACACACGAGTAAACAAAAACAATAATAACAACAATAACAATGCGAGTAGCATCAATCAACGCGGACAAAAGAGGGTGAGAAATAACAATGCGAGTAGCATCAATCAACGCGGACAAAAGAGGGTGAGAAATAACAATGCCAATGTTAATCAACCACCAGCTAAGAAGATAAATGTCACGCGTAACAGATTAATCCAAAATCTTAAAAAGAAAAGTCTTCCAAACTTTGTGATAAATGGTCTTGTCAAGAGTTATGATAATAAACAAAAGACTGCGAATCAAATCATTAGAGAAGCCAATAATTTTAGTAAGACTTTTACAATGGGTAAGACTGCACAAAGAATTGGTACCCTTAGAAAAAGATAAACTTAAAAACTATCTCCCCAAATAGACCAAATGGCTCGAAGTAATCGCCATGATGATAACGAAGAACCCGATTTTTTTGAAGAATATGATGAAGCCATCAAGGCTCGTGTGAAATCCCTCAAAAAGATTGAAGATGTATTTGACGCAAAGGCTCTCATTGCCCTTTCCGAGAAACTTCCAAAGACCAAGTTCAAGATCTACGAAGATTTCCAAAAGAAGGCGAAAAAAATTGTGGAAGAGATGGACGAGGTCATGAGAGTCTTCGTCGCCGAAGAACTTCGGGAAGAGTACCTGGCACCACAAGAAGATGACGAGACTGTGGTGTGCGAACACTGTGACCTTGTGAGAGGTGAGAGTGATTACGTGGAGTGTGAATGCGACAAGGAAAGAATGACCCGATTCGCAGAAGAGGTTGGTGCTTGCCTAAGTGACCCATTGTAATAACAAAACTAAATATATATGAATACCCTCCTCGTGTCCCTCCAAAATGCGTTCTCAATTTCCACTATTATTTGGACAGTAGGTGAGATTCATTACCACATTATTAATAATATGTAAAGTATATGCGGTACACACTTGTTACCCTCTCTGTAATTTCTCTTACCTCCCTCGCGGGCGCTGGTATCGGCGTTGGATCATGGATTGCCATGTCTCAACCTAAGTAAGATAAAGACAAGGGTTTCTATATAAATAATCTAAAATGGCGTGTTGTATGAACTACATCGCCTTTGACTTTGAAACATCAGGCCTACCAAGGGGTCGAAGAAACACTAAAGTAACACACGAAACACTCTCAAACTTTGACGGTTGTCGCGCGGTCAGCCTTAGTGCTGCTCGCTTTTCCCAACGGGGGCGTCTCATTAAGACATTTGACGCGATCATCCGTCCCGATGGTTTCCAAATTGGAGAGGAATCTATCGCAATCCACGGTATCAGTAACGAGAAGGCTCTCAGTGAGGGGCGCCCTTTTCCGGAAGTGTATCACGACTTCATGGAATTCATTGGTCCGAGAACCAAGACCCTAGTTGCTCACAACGCGCAGTTTGATACAAGCGTCCTTCAATCAGAGATGCTTCGTCATGGAATACCACTTGAACAAATTGACGATCTCGTTATTCGTTGTACCCTTGAGATGTACAGGGATAGATTCATGGGACCTATCAAACTTACGAAACTCTATGCGGATATCTTTGGTGAAGAGTTTGATAACGCTCACAACTCCCTCGCCGATTCAATCGCGTGTGGCAGGGTGTACCCCTACCTCTTGGGACAGACTGAGCGTACTCTCAAACCCCTTCCCATCAAGAAGGTGATCATTGGGGCGTCTTCTGTGGCATCAGCTATTGGTATCAACCAATACAAGAAACCTCAAGAACTTGTTGAGGAGCTTTGGAAGAAGTACAGCCCCCAAACATTTGAGGGTAAGACTAGGGAGGATGAAGCTCTCCTTGTTCTCAATTCCCTTGAGAGTACCAAGAAGATTCTCAGTGAAGCCGAAAGCTTCAAAAGTGAGACCTCCACAGATGTTCAACAAGAGACGCGAAAGTTGTTTCATCAAATTGAGCATTCGGGTTTACTCCCACAACAGATGGTTCAGGCTAAGGAGCATATCCGAAAGACCCTTGCGACGAACCATGGTACTCGGAACGAAAAGAAGACGGCACAGAATGACAAGATGGCTGCGAACCTTCACGAAGATGAAACCTTTTACAAGTATGATATCTGTGTGATTGAGGGTACGCTCTATCAAATTGTTGGACGCCTTGACCGTATTCAACTTAACGAAGATGGTTCTAGAATGCTCATGGAAATCAAGAACCGAACGAGGGGTCTCTTCAATCGGGTGAGGGATTATGAAGAGGTACAGTGTCAAACATACCTCCAAATGTTGGAAGACATTGAATACTGTCGCCTTGTCGAGACTTATGAGGGTGAATCCAAGTCATATCTCATTCAGAGGGACTATCCCAAATGGAAGGATGAGATCCTTCCCAAACTCAATAACTTTTGTGAACACTTTCACAGCCTCCTAAGTAGCGCT
>VMHT01126297.1_pt1 | contig 12900 bp, 7 predicted proteins | sample 4693611 | NCBI WGS metagenome assembly VMHT01 (sample SAMN12280063, study PRJNA550983) | marine metagenome | isolation source: seawater sampled from same location over 5 years 0.02-0.2 micron viral filtrate | place: USA: collected off the coast of southern California halfway between the port... ... | reverse complement strand
TTGCTTTGCCATGCCATCTATCTGGTTTAGATCGGCAATATCAGCAGTCAAAGCTGTACTGTCAGCTAACTTAGAAGCTGTACCAGACTGCATACCAGCTAGTGTTGATAGTTCCGCATCTGCAATCTCAGAAGTTCCCACAGAGTTTGCCTGTAGGTGTTCTGATCCGATAGCATTGTCAGCTATTTTTGTAGCATCCACGCAATCAGCAGATAGGTGAGAAGTGTCCACACTTCCGTCAACTAGCTCACTACTATCAACTGAGTTTGCTGCTAGGTGAGTAGCATCAAGAGGACTGCCTGCTATAAGACTTTTGATTTCTGATACTGTTTGATCTGCGGTAGCACCTGCTTCTATAGCATTTAGTTTTGTGTGGTCTGCATCAGTAAAGACATTAGAATCTGTAGCAGCTTCTACTGCTGCTCTTATCTCAGCATTAGTTTGGTCAGCAGTTGCACTAGCTTCAATACCATTCAACTTAGTATGGTCAGCATCAGTAAACACGTTGCTATCACTAGCACTTTCTACAAGTGTTCTAATCTCTGCTGCTGTTTGGTCTGCTGTAGCAGAAGCTTCTATTGCATTTAGCTTAGAATGATCTGCGTCAGTAAAGACATTACTATCAGTTGCAGCTTCTACTGCTGTTCTGATTTCTGCATTTGTCTGATCTCCTGTAGCTCCTTCTTCAATACCACCTAACTTATCAATAATCTCTTGTTGAGCAAATAATACTTGGTCACTATTAGCATCAAGGTCTGCTTCTGTAAGAACAGAACCATCTGCAAAATCTACCTTTTTAGCACTAATATTTGTATCTCTTTGAAACTTAATAGCAACACCATTACTAGGTTCATTGCCAGAAGTAAATGTAATCTGGGTTGCACTTGTAAATGTGTAGTGTGTAGTAATACTTTTTAATACACCACCTACAGTTACATCAACTTCTGCTTCTGAAAGATATGAGAAAGATATATTAAAAGGACCAGCAGAGCCATTGCCAGTATGGTTTGTAAAGGATGCTGCGGTGTTAGTTGCCATGATTATTCAAAAAGAACTGGTCTTCTATATTGCTTACTATAGTCTTTTTTTATTCCTAATTTATAATTTCGTATTCTTCTTTGTTCTTCTTTAGAATAGTTTTCATTTATAAAATTAATCTCTCCTTGTTTTATATATGTTTTGTTAATAACACTTAATTGATAAAATATATTATTTGCTGCTAAAGAACCACCTTCACTTTGCAAACCTTCTTCATCAACAATTCTTTTATTTTTTAAATAATCTTTGCTTTGTAAATAACTATTCATACTTTCTAATATAGTTTTTTTACCAAATCCTACATTTAATTCCATAGTATTTATATCTTTTTTCATATTATTATACTGCTTGGTATCTAATCTTATAGGAACAAAATTTTGACTTGTATAATCTCCTGTTACATATTCTTTGGGTTCTGTTAATCTTTTTCCTATTTGAGTCAAAGCAGTATATATAGGATAGTTTTTACTTTTCTTAGTAACACTTATTCCAAAAATATTACCACCTATTCTATTAGGATAAAGTATAGGATCATTAGTTATATGCTCTACATCAAAAGGTAAATCTGGTCCAATACCATATCTTCTTTTTATCTCATTAAATATTGATCTTCTTTGTAAAGCACCAAAACCAACTTTATTATAATTAGGATTTGTCGGATCATCTGATAAACCAATATCACCTGCTCTTACTTTTGTATCTGGTCTTCTTTGAAATACTTCTATTTCCTTATTACTAAAACCCATAACTTTTAATAAGTCTGCTGGATACCTTCTTAGTTCAGCAAAAATACCTGAGAATGGTCCTCTTGAAGAAACAAACCTACCAACAAATTGTCCAAACTTTTTACTTCTATAATCTTTTACAGGGTCGCCATCAGTATCTAGCATAGTGGCACTACCTCTCATAACATTAATTAATTCTTCTGCTTGCGAAGTCCAAGAATCGTTATATAAATTTTGTACAACAGCCATTAGTAAATTTGTAGTTGCTTCATCATAAGGTTTCCCTCCTAGTATTCCTAACGAATTTATTGTGTCAACTGTCATCTTTAAAGTTCCAGACAAAGGTTCTAACCAACCTTCGTATGATCTGTAAATATAAACAGGCTTACCATCTTCACCTATTAAAGGTTCACCATTTTCATCTTTTTGTAAGTAACCAATACTATAAGGTCGCCAACCATTTAAATACATTTCCTTCCACATAGCAGCACCTTCTTTAGATCCAAAATCAGGTCCACCACCTGTAAGTATTGTTGGTGGTATATATTCTGGATCATTTGCCAATATGTTTGCAGAAGTAACAAAACCTGCAATTCCAGTTATAAAAGCAACAGCTTCATTTATATCACCATTTGCAATAGCTCTTATTTTTGGATCAGGACTATTTAATTGTTTTCTTAATTCTGGAACTGTTACCTCACTTAATAAATTTAAATTTCTACCACCTACTAAAGGTATTTGATCTGGAATGTTTACTTGTTGTTGTTTATTAAAAGGGTTTACAAGAGGTGTAAACATAGGATTTGTTCTGAAATTACCTGATTTAATATTTGCTGGTGTTCTTGTGAAAGATATAAATAATCTTACTAATGGATATTTATTTGCTTTATTGTCTGCATATTTCATAGCTTTACCAAATACTCCTGTAGTATCAATATCTTGAGTAAAGGTTGCAAATTTAGCTTGTTTCTTTGCGTGTAATAAAAATCTTTTTGTAAGTGGTTCTAATTCATTGTCACCATTTTGTGCATACCATTCAAGAACTGCATTAACGTGTTTTTTAATAAACTTGTCTATTTCATTTCTTGGTAATCCTTGTCTTTTGGCTTCCATAAAAGCCATGTATGTAACATCTGCAATTAAGTTTGGTGCTTGAACTGCTGCGTCTGTAGCGGTCATATTACGACCAGAAAATCTTATTGCTTTGCCAGCAGTATTAGTAGCTTTAGCACCTAAACCACTACCATCTGACTTAATAGCAAATCTATTTTGATATTTTCTATTTCCTAAATTAATAAAGTTATCTTCCATCTTCATAGATTTTTTATATGCTTTTCTCATAAAGTGATAATTACTATGTAAAGCAACAAAATGTCTCATGGCAGCTTCTAACATTTCCGGATTTTCAGAACCATGAAATAACTTAAATTGCCTACTATATGTATTTAAAGTTGCTGAAATAAAGTTTGCAGTATTAGTACCAAACCTATATAACATTCCATTTATACCTACTTCGTTGGCTACTTTTAAGGTTTTGCCTATTGCATTATCATCTTGTACTCGAAAAGCGTTTACTTTTGTAAGACCAAATAAAGTTTCTGTTTCTCCATCTGCTGCTTGTATTATTTTTCCTATTCTATAAAGTTCACTATAATCACCTGTTTGCTTTGCTTTCTCTAGTTGTCTTATCAAATCTGCTTTTAAATTATCACTACTAAAAGCAACTTCTTCTAAAGTATTTACTAATTTGTCTTCGGCAGTTTTATTTAATTTTACATTTTGTGCAGCAACATATTCTGCTGCTGTCTTGCCTTCCATACCTTTTAATGGTTTTATATTAAAACCTTCTAATATCTGACCTGCCCTACTGCTTGGTTTTAGATATCTCATCAACCATAGTTTCATTGTGTCTATAGATGAAGTAAGTTCTGTTACTGCTGTTTCTATCTGTTCTGGATTTTTACTATTTAAAGCATTTAAGTAAGCATTGTTTTTGTTGTTAAGTCTTTCTGCTGCAAACATAGCATCTATAGCTAAAGCAGTATTAACTTCCTTTTGTTTATTTATAAGACCATACTCTTCTATTTCATCTGCCATCTTTGCAATCAAATCAGACTTTTCTAGTTCTAACAATTTCTTTGTAAAGTCTTCTTGATCTGGGTCAAATAGTTTTAATGCTTTTAAGACATTTTCTTTATCTGTAACTGATTCAGCACTTGACCAACCTTTTGATTTAAGACCTTTAACCATGTTTCTTATATTGGTTGCACTTGCTTCATCTACAGCATTAACTAAATTAGTTTGTCTTGGTAATAAGTTTGTTGGACCTAAATCTTGTCCACCTGTTTTTTGTTTTACTTTTTTAACAAATACATTATCAGTTGGTACTTTAATCATCATACCGCCTGTATTGTCAGGAGTTGCTTTAGGTGAACCTGTTTGTTCTGTTACTATATCTTTTATCTTTTGATGTATTTTAGAACCATGATTTCTTACTGTATTAACATCAATACCTTGATCTTCAAGTAACCTTACTAATCTTTCGTGAGATATCTTTTGTTTTTCTGTTAAAGGTTTTATCCTATTACCTCTTAATATATATGCAATTTTATCTATATCAGAACCAAATTCTAAGGTTGCAGAACCATATCTAGGACTCATTTTTAAGAATCCTTTAGGCAAACTAAAATCACCTAAATTAGTTTCACCTATATTAAAACCATCACCACCTCCTCTTGCATTAGCTTGTGGTTGTTGTTGTATCTGTTCTTGTAGTACAAAACTCTCTTCAACAACCTTATCAATTTTTTCTTTTTCAGTTTTAGTAAGTAACTTGTTTACTTCATCTGCATTTTTACCTGCAAACTTTTTACCTAAACTTTCAATAAATTCTAATCCACCTTTAAAACTTGCAGCAAAAGTACCACCAAGACCTATTGAAAAAACATACTCTTCAAAAGTAGGAAACCTTTTTTCATCTATTAAAGTTCTTACTGTTGCTTCACCACCACCTAAAGTTCCACCAAAAAGTCCTGATTTAGCTATACCACCTAAGCCTTTACTTTCTGTTGCAAAAGGTATGGCTTGGATAAGACTAGCAGTTAAAAGTTCTCCGTAATTAAGTTGATCTTTAACACCTAAAAAACTTGTCTGTCCAAATTGTAATCTTTGTTTTTCATAATTAAAAATACCACCACCAACAGTATTTAAAACTCCGTAAGCTAATATTCCGTATGGACCTGCACCTAGTAAACCTGATGTTAAAGTATCCAAACCAAGACCACCAACTACCTCAACCCCTAAACCTTTTAAAGTTTGTTCAAACTGTGTAAGATTTGTTCTTTCTGGTATCTCTACATCAAAGCCTTGATCTTCATAAAAATTAAAAACTTTATCTAATCCAATTTGAAACTGTTCTGTTTCTATTGAAGATTTTGGTATATCGTTATTAAGAAAATCTTGAAAATAAAAACCTGTTGAATCTTTAAATACTTTTTCAATAGCTATTCTGTCGCTAGGTCTTCTTAAAGGTGTATTAGTATTTTTAGTTTTATCAAAAAAGTTATTTAATCCAAGGTATTTCAACATACCATCAGAAACGTGTAGATTCTTTTTTTCGTTATTAGCTTGTGTAAATAATGAATAAACTTCTTGCGAAGGATCAAACATACTTTCATTATAAAAATCAAAATCTTCGTCATCTTCTTCAGTATCTTTATATAAAGTGTTGTAAGTATCTTTTATATCTATATTTGTATTCCAATCAAAGTAACTATTTTTTTGTGTGCCATTATTAAAAACATTTGCAGGTTCGTATTTAACCTTATCAAAATTTGTAATGTTAGAAAAATCAATAGATTCTTCTTCGTTTTCTAAAGGATTGTTAATTGATGAATTTGTCATTTAGATTATTGTTTGATCTGATGGTTCTTTCCATAGAATATCAATAACTCTTTGCAATGTCTCTTCATCTTCTTTAATTGGTGCTTTTTCTAATAATTGTTCTTTAGTTGTTACCCCTGCATCTTTTAATCCAGCATATTGATAAGGTCTAAGCATTTCTGTAATTATATCTGTTGAATAAGCACCATTCGGATATTCTCTTACACCTAATCTAGCTCTAGCTACTCTCATAAGAACTGATTGCATTACACCTACTATATCTTCTTCACTACCTAAAATAGCTTCTGTTAAAACCATTTGAGCAATAGCATATTTAGCTTCAACATTTTCTTGAGTATTGTTTTCAACTAAATCTATGTATATATTTTTTGCTTCATCTATAACTTGCTGTGAGGATTTATCAGCGTAACTATGACTAAAGCCATCTTTTTCTATAGTCCTAATAAAGTTTGAATCTTTCTTTAAATTTTCTTCTCTACCACCACTACCATAAGAAACTGCACCATTAAATTGGTCAAACCTATCTGTCATTATTTTAAGACCGCTAGTTAATACACCATCAGTCCTATCCATATCTTCACCACCACCAGAATAAGGTAAGTTAAGACTAGCAGCAAAAGTATTTACAAGATTAGCTGCATCATCTTGATTAATGCCATAATCCTGTAATTGACTTACAAACTGTGTAGCAAGGTCATTTGTATTTTGAGTTACATCTTTGGGTTTAAAGAAGTTAAAGATATTTTCTCTTAACCCTTTCTTCTCTTCTGTTGGTATTTCTTCTGTTGTTGTTTCTTTGTTTTTTTCTTCTATAATTCTTTGTTTTTCTTTTTCTTTTTCTAATCTTAGTCTTTCTTTTTCTGCTGCTTCTTCTGCTTTTGTTTTTTGTAACTGTACTTCAAATGATCTTTTTGTTTGTGGTACTTCTTGTTCATATAGTTTTCTGCCTTCTGTCCATATTGAATTTGTTTTTAATTTATATTCATCATCAGTACCTTCTAAATCTGGATTATTAATTTTATATATATCTAATGTGTATTGTTTTAAAGCTTCGTTTATTTGTTCGTCAAATTGTTGTGCATTTAGATTACCTGCATCTTTTGATATTCTAATAATTTCTTTATTAAGAGCATTTGTAGCATCTGAATAATATAAAGAAGTTTGTTTTTCATAAAATCTACTACCAAAATTATCTTTACCTAACAACGTACCTGCTTGGTCAATAATGTCATTTATTTTTGGTCTTTGAATACCTAAAACATCTTTACCTAATAATGTTTTAATTTGTTGTTTTGCACCATCTAATCTTTCTTTGTCTTCTGGTGTAACTGTTGTACCTAAACTTTTTTCAAATTCATCTAATTCTCTTAAGGCATATAAAGGAGAAATAAAATCTTTATTAATAATTCGTATATCAAAACTATCAAAAAAATCATCTCTTGATTGATCTAAAACTTCTATGGCTTCTAAAAAAGCTTCTTCGTTTTGTCCACCACCAAGCACTTTTTTAATTTCTTCTAATGCTTGTGTTCTTCTTTGTTTGTCAGAATCTAAAAAACTAAACGAATCTAAAGCACTAATGATTTTTGGTTTGATTGCTTCTGCATATTTACCATCAATAAATTTATCATTATTTGTTTCAGCAGTAATTAATCTCGATCTCATTTTATTTAAGTCTTCACCAAAATAATTAGCAACTGTAGATTGACGAGATGTACCATCTTTTAATACTTGTTTTGGACCTATCTTTAAATTTTCAACAAGACGAATATAATTATCAAAAGCAATTACACCACTCTCACCTCTCTGTAAATTAGTCGCAAATATTCTTTCACCTTGTTCATAAATTAAAGGCAATATATTTTTAGGTGATACGCTTTCTACTAATCCAGTATTAGCTTGAAAATTTATTTCTTGTTGTATTTTTTCTAATGCTATAGATGCAAAAGAATCTGGATTTGATAAATCTGTTTCTTCAAAATTATCAAAATCAATCACACTAAAATTAGAAAATATAGAATCTTTAAGAGTTTCTTCTGCTTGATCTATTTTAAAATCATTATTACCTTCTACTTGATTACTAAAAGCTTTATTTATAGCAACAGCTTGTCTCGGTAAGAAAAATTCATTAACAAATTCTGGTCGTACACCTGTCAAATCAGCAACGCTTTGTTCTCTATATTCAGCCATAGCTGTTTTAAACTCAGGCGAAGTAACACTAAATCTACTTAAAGGAACTGATATTTCTTGACCTTCTTGATTTGTTTTTGATACAGCATAATTACTAAAAAAATCTTCTACTTTTGCGTCTTGAGCTAATCCTTGATTTATAGCTATTCTTCTTTCAATACCAGTTCTAACAAAACGACTACTTCCTAAAATTTGTCTAGCAGCTTTTTTATCAGTAGTACTTAAAGCTTTTGTAATTTGTTTTAAAGTTTCTGGATCAGCTTCTAGTACTTTAACTTCACCTTCAAGTTCACCTTTAGCTTTTTCTTTTAATAATTTATTACCAATAAATTGTTGTAATGTTGGATTTACTGTCTCTAATATTTCTGCAAGTTCTTCTGCACCTGTTTTTGGCAACACACTAGGTTGTGCTACGAAAGTATCTACAGGACTTGCGTAAGATCTAAATGCTGTGCTTTCGTAACTTGATGTCATGCTAGTTGTGCAAAGGTATTAAAGCCTTGTGTTGCTGTATTTAATATAACTTGACCTAGAGAAGGTATTTGATTATAGGCTTGATTTATATTGCTTTGTAATTGATTACGTCTATTATCTCTACTTGCAATCAGACCTTCTGTTCTTCTTGTATATTGCCTACTAAATGATTCAAGTTCTTGGTTGATAGCTTCTCTTTGATTTGCAGCTTGTCTTTCTTCATCCATTAATAAAAGTTGAACAGTCAAACCTGCTTGCTCTGATGCTCTTATAGCACCTCTAGCCTGTAATGCTTGTATTGTTTTTGATAAACTTTCTTGTGCTTTAGATGCCCTAGTTTCCTTTAAGTTATCTGCTAAAGCTTCTTGTTGTAAAGCAAGTGATCTTTCTGCTGATTCGTTAGTAATTAATGCACTTTGATATTGTTGATCGGCTGCTGCCCTCGCTGCGTTTCTCTGTGAAATACCACTAGCCAGACCAAGACCTAAAGACCCAAGAAAAAGTCCACCTTGAGTAGCAGTAAGTCCTAGTACAGGAACACACATTTAGGCAATCCTCAGAAATTCATAAAATGGTTTATTTTCTTTTCCATATTCTGCGTGATAATTAATAAAAGTAAACCCAAGACTTTTTAGCCATTTAATAGCTGTTGTATTCTCAGCATATACCATATTGTATAGTAAATTATAATTTTTCAATAGATCATCTACCCATTTCTTACCTTCTCTTACTAATTGTATTTTATATTTTCTATTACTAAACAACTCATCTGTTGTTATACACCATATACAACCATCACTTATTACACCACATAAACCCATTGGTTGATCTTCGTCACCAGCTATAGCTAAAACTTGTTGTCCATATAAATATGTTAGTCGTAATGCATCCTCTGGTTCTTTTCCTGTTTGATAGTAAGCTTCTATTTTATCCATCTCCCTCATGTTTTTACATACATGGTTAAGGTCATGTAAGTTTGCTTTTCTCAGATACCCCATTTAGACTCTACGACTTCTCATATAGAACATAGCTTCATATTCTGCACTTGATAACTGTGTTGGTAGGAAAGTGTCATTCTTAACATCTATATCTACTCTATCTGCCCTACTCATTATTGGTACTCTAAACGTACCTGTCTCTAGATTTATCTGACCGATAGCAGCAGACGCAGCACCTAACAGACGACCAGTAAATTTATGGGTACTTGTGTCTCTATTCTCAGGTGTTACCTCTACTTTAAAGAATCCAGTATCTTCAAACTTTATATAGAAATGATGCAGTTGCAACCTGCCACTAATAAATTCACTTCGTTGACCTGCACCTTCTGTAAGTCTTTGTTGACTAAATCTATAGTGCATTAGGAAAGGTTCACCAATAATAAATTTACTATTTCTAAAATCACCATTAGCTGTAATGGTAGAGGTAGAACCATTTGAAGTGTTTGTTGTCTGTATCAGTTGTCCAGATTTTAAGGTAACTGTATTACCTTGTGTATTAACAAAAGTACTTGTTTCACCGCTTGCCAAATATCTACCAACAATATTCATATTGGCTCTTAGTCTATAAGGGACTGTAAAGGTACTTACATCTGTGCTTGCGTTATAAGCAACAGATACACCACTTGTTGCTTCTGTTACCTTATGGTCTAAATGAAATTCAAAGTCTGAATTAGTTTCTCTAAACTCTGCTTCAAAAGGTATCTTTTCTAATGACGTACCATTTGCTTCTTCTACTACACAAAACAAATCAGTACCAATAAAGTCTATATTTCTGATAGATCTGGCAGAATTAAAAGTATAAGTTGACCAGCTATTTAATATCTTTTGAAAGTTCTCACCATATAACCATCTGTTGATATATAGCTTGTTTGGATTATCAGTACCAAGCAAAACTAAAACATCTTCATTAGTAGATACAGCTAATTTAAAAACATTACTTGGTATCAGTCTTGGTACATGAATAGTAATATTACTAGCTTCTTTGATAGCTACATTCTCTTGTGTTATATATTCTCTTACACCAGCAAAACTACCTTTTTGAGTAAGGTAATAGATAGAAGAACCAGAACCTACAGGCTGTGCAGAATCACTAGACTCAAATTCTGTTGCTACTACTACGTTTGCAGTCTTTGGTGTTAACGTATCAGAAGAAGAGGTAAGAACAAATTGCGTTTGATCTGAGAATAAGATCAACTGTTCTCCCATAGTTACTGCGTGTTTAAGAATCGCAACTTTAGTGTGAGAAGCACCAACGTCTATAGGGTCAGAATCTATAACAGATATAACTGTCTCAGGAAAGAAGTTAAAGAACTCTGCAACTCTTGATAAGACAACATTATCATCAGCTAAAAAACCTAATCTGTTTCTAAAGAAGAATACGTTATTGATAGTAGCTCCAATAAAAGAAGGGTTTGGTGCAGAATCTAAATCACCTACAGTACGTTCACCCCATTTCGGTAGTGTATAAGTAGTACCAGAGATGGTATAACTATCACCATCAACTCTTGCAAACCTAAAATTATTATCAGCCTGACGTATAAGAACGTGTGGCATAGTGTCATAGTTAAATTTAAAAGGAATACCAGCTTCTACAGTCTCTTCCCATTGCCCTTCTTCAAAAGCATTTCCATTATTAGTTACAAACTTAACGTAATAATTATCAAAGTTTGTAGCTTCATCTCCTTTTATTTCTACAACATATCCATTGGGTGAAACTGTTGGTAGATCAGTAAATCTCTGTACTGAATCTTTTACTACTGTTAACTGTGTATTACCTTGAGAGTCACTACCATCTATAGAAAAATTACTACCATCTGTTTTTTTAATATGTATTACAGGACCATTACGAGCAATCGTAAAACCTGTAAGACCAGAATTAAGTCCTGACACCAAATCAGTAGCAACCTGAGTAGTGCTTAGAGTAGAGTCTGAAGTAGTGTCATCAGTAACAGTCACCCCATCTACAGTTATTGAATATGTAGTCTTATCTGATACTTGATTTATAAATACAACTGCTTGAGTTATATTGCCAGCACTTACCGCAGTATCCATAGCAGTAGTCACGCTTGTATTTACAACAAAGGTAAAGTCAGCAATAGTAATAGTTTTTATGACACCTCTAGGGTTTGAAGTATTTAGGTAGGTAGTACCATCAGGTTTGTTTACTGTTCTTTCAGTACCATCTAGTTCATAGACTTTGACATTACCATTACTGAATACAGCTACATATCTTTCGCTTATATCTCTATTGATAGTTTGAATATGAACATTACCAATAGCAGAACTTCCTAATGAAGTAATGAATTGAGTTCCAGATCGTTTTGTAAGACCTTGTACTGGATTACTGTTGGCATTGTCCTGTATGTCAGCATGGTCAGCTTGCTTTGTAGAGTCAGCAGCTTGTGATACACCTCTTAGTAAAGTAGGTATTGCTCTTGAGACTACAGCCATAGTTATCTAATAAGTCCGTTTGCTGGTGAATAAGTATCAAAGACACTTGTTAATGAAGGATCACCTCTAAGTAAGTTGTGATCTCCATTTGCTAAATCTGTTTCCATTAGTATAGCTCTTGCTCTAGTTTCATCTTGTCCTGTATAAGTTCTTAACCCATCATCAGTAACTAATCTATCGACAAAAACTCTTGCAGCTTTGATGTTAATATATCTTCTTGCTGGTTCTGGTATCTCTTCAAAAGTTCTTAGATAAATAACAGTACAAATCAAATCTTCATCAAACTCAAACTTATTATTTAACCTGTCATATAATTTTAATCCACGTTGTATAGGATCAATCGTTGGGTGTTGATGTATGTTTGCATCAATTCTTAAAATGTCTTGTGATAGAGCTATTTGTTTAGAGTCATCTCTAGTAAGAGTTACATCTATCTCAGTATTAAAAGACCAACCTTCTGATTGGATCTCTTTATTAAATTCTGTAAGAGTTGATTGAGCTAGTTTTACATCTACAGGAAGAGTACCAATAAGACTGTTAACAGGTGATTCTCCTATGGCAGCCAACATAATGTTGATAGCTTCAAGTTCGGTGGTTGCAGCTACAGTCATTGTTTAGTACTTTTTTATTTTAAGTGAGTCTCTCCCACCTTTCTTCTTTTTCTTCTTTGATGAATACATGAGATTAGTTAAGCTTTTTTAATTTTAAGTGATTTTCTGTTTTTGTTTGAAACCAAAGTTTTTAATTCAGTTTCCGAAATTCTTTGAGTTTTCATAATTAAATTTTTTCATACCGATATTTATAACCACCATAGTCATTATCTAATTTATTGACCTTGTTCATTGCTCCTCTTAAAGTTTTTAAAGGTTTACCAACATATATTTTGGTTCTTCCATTTCCAACAGGCGAGGACTCATAAAAAAAAACTTCATAAGGCATATAAAAAAAGGGTATCTAATAATAAGATACCCTATAAATTGAAATTAAGAAGCAGATAACTTAATAGTAGCTGCACATTCTGGTCTTAGGATTCCATGACCAAGAGCATACTTAGCAACCATTAATGTACCTTGATACATAATTCCGTAGTCAGAACCAGAGATCTCAGTTGTCATATCCAT
>VMHT01216528.1_pt1 | contig 12901 bp, 36 predicted proteins | sample 4693611 | NCBI WGS metagenome assembly VMHT01 (sample SAMN12280063, study PRJNA550983) | marine metagenome | isolation source: seawater sampled from same location over 5 years 0.02-0.2 micron viral filtrate | place: USA: collected off the coast of southern California halfway between the port... ... | reverse complement strand
TAATGGTTCTCAGCGTGATATGTGTCTTCGTATGGCACGCATTGCTGCAACAATGGGCCATTCTGATATAGCAATTAATTATCATATGCGCGCGATCGCTGCACCCGGTTGTGCACGTGCTCATCGATTGGGGGTGCGACATGGCTAGGCGCACAGCTCCTAAGAAAACCAAGATTAGTCGATCATGGACCAAAACTAAAAAGAAGGGCTAGGCATAGGGTCTACCCGGATATACAATATAATATAAAATAACTTAAGGATATCATATAATGTCTAATCAAAATGCAAACGTTCTTCCATTCGTCACTAACCAGAAAATCGATACTGTTACCTATCGCACCGATGAATGGGTGTATGATCCAAAGGGTAATAACACGTGTCCAGACTTCAAAGTGCGCGGCCATCATAGCAACGGCGCCAACCCATTCCAGGCCGTACGGCTTGAAGTGTTTGTGAGCGGTCGCCAGTCGAACGAGAATTTCCATCTTGCCAAGGCTGACGCCGAAGCGCTTCGCGATATGTTCGCGGATATTGCGTCGAAAATGGTATAAATCCCGCCTAAACCCCCACCAAAAGCCCCCGAAAGGGGGCAAATCCCCTTAAAACCCGGTTTTGAGATCCTCAATAAAATCAAGGGGTTAGTTTACCTTGCTCTAGGCGGAGATAAACCCACGCCGGCATAGGCGCCGCATAGGAGCTATTAACCCCTAATCCATCCGCCGTCCGTGCTAATGCTCACACTACACGGCACCTATGCCACCTCTACCGTTATTATACTAACGCCCTAGGCTGCCATTATACATTTAAAGTATAACTCCATCATTTCTATTGTTTCCACGACTTGACCACCATCTAAAAGATAAATGATATCAAGTAGATAGCCGCATGTTAGCATAATAACGCTCCGTTAGTAAATTGACGATCTAGTTATAGTGTACTAAGTCACCCCCACTATATAACACTTTTATCCCCCAGCATAACACTATTTCACATTATTAGGGTTTTTATATATTATATAAGTGGAAGGTAACCAGTACCCTACAGGGTTTTACCCTTTCTTTTTTGTTTTTATCCAGCTTTTAGCAATTTTTGTACTACGTCTAGACACTTCTATGTACTCCTAGATTGATCTTACCTTTTAGAGTATCAGTCTTGACCCATTGCTGGATACCTGAAGCCCATGCTACAAGTGTTTCGTTTTTATTTCTTCTTTGCTCCAGTGCAACACCGTTCTTGATATCTTGGCTTGTGCTTTCTTTACTTTCTACAAACATTATATTTTATCCCTTCTCGACTGTTCTTATGGGTCGGTTTATAGTTCCGCGCTTGCTATAGCTTCGGTTTACAATGTAGCTATAATCACGCATTCGATTTGGCTGCTTAGGTGTTTGAAACATATTGTTTACTCCCCTGCTGCCAAAACCTCATTGACTGCTGCTAGCAGATCGGTTAGTGCTTCCCGGTCTAGGTGGATCGCTGCTGACCGCTTTGCACCGTTGATCGTCTTTAGGCTCACACCTTGTGACTGACCATTCACAATAGCCTGGTTTAGTTCAACGCCTTGCGTTTTCATTGGACGTCCTTTGCTGTCCTCGCGTGGTGCGTTCTGGATAACGAAAGCCAAGTTTACGATGTTGGATTGTACGCGCTTCATAATGTTTACCCTTTCAAGGTAATGTGACCCGCTGTGGGTCGTTTTGGTTTTGAGAACCGAAGCCCTTCCCCGATTCTCAATATATATATTATCTCAAATATTCATGCAAAAGTCAAGAAAAAAGTTGCATGCCTGTGTCGATTTATTTCACCTACATAGGCACACATTTGCCTACATCATGCCAAGCCAAACTTCTTAAGCATGGCTTGCACCTCATCAAATGAAGTTGGCACATCATGAATAGACTTGGCTACTCGCTTTGCCTTGCGTGGTGCCTTGGCCATTGCTGACGTTTCGGCTCTGATTTCATCGGCCGTCCATGAACCACGTTCTAGATCTTGACCTGATACCACAAGCGTTTGCGGTTCAAGCTTTTGGCGTCCTAACTTCTTTGCAAGTAGGACACGGGCTTGTGTCTTGCTTACGTTGCGCGATGTAGAGAATGCACCGGACCATAGGGCATGGTCATTATTAAGATCACTAGGTAAGCGGTAGTAAAAGCGAGTAGCCATAATTTATGCCTTTCTTTTTTTGTTATTGGAATTTGGGACCTTCCCTCATTCTCAATATATATATTGTCTCATTAATTCATGCAAAAGTCAAGAACTATTTTGCCCTTGTGTGTCGATTTTTTTTAGGGATGCTGACAACGCCAATTGAATTCACCTTCGAGCGCATTACATCATAGGTGATGCGACCATCAAAGTATAGTGCAAAGGCATGCTCGGAATCGGTCATTTGTGTGATCGTCGCTCGGTCGAAAATACCCTGCTCTTTTAGTGTTAGTGTTGACTCTACAACTACTTTACCGAGATGTACATCTGTAATACTCTTGTTTTCGTGCCTGTGTAAAGCAACGATTTTGTCAAGATCATTTGTCGCTTGAACTTTGTTCCACATTTTGGTTACCTTTACATGATCTCCATCTACAAATGCTTTGAGCAATTCATTACCATAATTTTCAATATTCATAATTATTTTACCTTCCTTGGTTATTATTTTTTAGTGTGCTTGTCTGCTAGCTGGCCTAGACTGAAGCAACTTTATATCGTTTAGGATTTCTCCTACTACCTCACGACGTTCTATGTCGTTAAGATTCTCAATAAACTTTTGGTTGATCAAGTCAATGATAGCATTCACGTTGAATGCTTCCTGTAGTGTGTCGGCTGAGTTTGTTTTGCGATAATACATTACTTGCACCCCTTGCAAACATAGCCGCCCCATTCGGGTTTGCGTGCGTTTGGAAAGTATTCCATGCAATAAAGACAATCCATTCCATACTGGTACGTGCCCCTATGATAGCTTTCTTGCCTGTTGAGGTTTAGTCGGTTTGTTCGTTGCTGAAACTTGATTCTAGAACGCATGCCCATATTTATGGCCTTTCCCTATTGTTTGTATTATAATACTATCAAAAAATCAAAGTGGTGTCAAGAACTATTTTTCGAAAAATTCATCATTTTTGTATTCCACCGAATATAGGCTTTGATCACCTAGACAAATACTGACCGTGTTTAAGTTTGTTGTTCCGCCGGTAAGCTTTTTTTTGTTGTACCCGGCTTGCAATTGCTTGATTACCTCTGATGTATTTGGCTTGATGATTAGCACACATTTTTCCTTGTGAAACAACCCAAAGTAGTGATCATTTTTTGCATACTTATCAATAGCCTCTTGCGTGTACGCTCCGTTATAGATACCAACAGCTTTTAGTGGGGCAAGAAGCCTTCCATTTTTTCCCGGTTTGCCGAGCAATTTCTTAACTTCATTATTCTTTTCTGATAAGGCCTTGGTTTTATACTCTGCCATCATACCTGTTTTGGGATCAAATGCATCTGAACCGTATTTATCGGAATTCTTTCCCGCCGAAATTGCTTTGTGTGCGTCGTGACCTAACTTTTCTGCCATGACAGGCTCGCGCCACTTTGTTTTGTCTGTGACCTTTTTGTAGCCATCTTTTTCTCCCTTTGCATATAGGGCATGGGCTAATTCTTCATAAGAATAATTCTCAACTAAAATTTTACTTTTCATCTTCCTATCCCCAACGCCGCCTGCTTCGTGCCGACATATTGATACGCGCCTTTGTTGTACGCTGGTGCTGTACATCTCGCCTTGCGTTTTGTCTCTCGATTAGCTCTTACGCTACCGCAAGGAAGGCAAGTGTAATAACCATATTCTCTTCGCTTTGGATTGTACTCTTCACCGCAATCAATACAATGTGGTTTCATTTTTTAGCCTTTCGGTTGTCTGGTTTGAAACTAGGGTGAACCCAATGGAAGCCGAGTCTTCGAGATATGATTACATCTTCGAGTTCCTTGTATTCCTTTGTTCCTCTATCGACTAAATAAGTTACGCCGTCGATGGTCACAAGCATTTTTTATCTTCCTCGATTGTTTATATATATATTATAGCAGCTCTTGACCGTCAGGTCAAGAAAAAAAATACCGCCGAAGAAAAAAAATCGGCGCGTATGGGTGTCGTGAATACACCCACACACACCTACATTGACAGCCTATTCAATCGAAATCGAAACTGGTTTGACCTCTGGTCTCTGAGGAACTCGAACCGACAACAAACCATTCTCAAACGAGGCGCTCGCCTGCGTCAAGTCGAGATTGTCGTCGTAGTTCACATATGTTTTCTCGAAGTTTCGTCGAGCGATTCGACTTCGTTTCGAGTTATCCTCGTCTGCCGTTCCCTTGATGGTAATCGAGCGCTTGTCGGGTTGAACATCGATTGTCAACTCTTTACGCTTGAAACCCGCAAGGGCAAACTCTAACACTGTCGAGCCGTCGTCGTCTCGATATATATCGGCAACGGGATAGCCTTGTGTTGATTGTTTCAAATGACTTGGGAAGTCACTAAAGAAGCTATCAAACATTTCATTGATAACTTTATGGCCGAGTAGACCGGGTCGGTGTATTGCGATTGCATTCATGATTAAATCCTCCTATTATAGCAAGTTACAATGTGTGAGTAGTCCCATTCGGCAACCACTCATTACATATTATAAACACAAATCATCTTTTTGTCAAGATTTTTTTTTGAATATCGGTAAATTCTTTTTTTGTGACGGGCACAAGCGAACCACATTTACCCATAATCAGGAATCGACTATCAACTCTCTTGTTCATCATCGAAATCTTGTAGAGCACAATCACGAAGTAGCTCTGTCGATTCATCATCATAACAAGCTACACCACGAAGCTCTAGCCACTCGACGAGCTGGTGTCGTCGAGCTGTCTCTAGATATTCTCGTGAGCACTCGACGAAACCGCTTCGACAGGTTTCCATATACATCACTTTACCCATCGACGATATCCGCTGATAGGAAAGACCTGCCGACGTGACACGAAGTCGTCTGTGACTGATAGCCCCACTTACCACGTGCGGTGTAGTTACGGAGAACCTTTGAACCTGTTTTCTCACAGGTATCACCAATCAACAGACCATAGGAGAATAGCTGCTTCCCATCGGTTGTGAATGAGCCATTGTGATTGCTTACTGCTTTACCGTTTGCCCAATGCTCTGGAACGTACTCGTTTCTAACTCTTTTACTCATTTTGTTTGTCCTTTCAAGAACAATGGTGCGACATAGACAGCCGCGATTAGTGCGGCACCTGCCGCAATACAAACTACATCAAGAACTTTTTTTCTTATCATTCTTGATTCTCTCTAGCTCTTCTATAATTCTTATTCTATCATCACTTGGAATAGAAGTCAAGATTTTTGTTGTCTCTGGTTTAGGAAATTTTATAAGGTGTCGAGCAAGGCGCCGAATAGCTGCGTTCGTTCTGATATCCATCATCCTGCTCCAGAGATGGAAAGGACCAATTGCTTGAGCCCTGCGATGCCAATAAAATCACCGGCAAGAAAAATCATTGAAAAGAAAACTAATTTACCAATAAAATCAAACATATCTATCTCTCTTTTTTCTTTCTTTCTTGTTATATTCAAGCTCATTTGAGTTTGACGCTAGTTATTTTCCAGCCATGGCCTAATTTGGCCCGGGTATTATAAGCCTTAACGACAGACTCTTCAAAGGTCTGGGTAAAATGCACGGCTGTAAACCTCTTTTTTAAAGAGGGATTGACAATCGTAACTATAAATTCTTGTAAATTATCCATTCTTATGGTGTCCTGGGTACGTTGCTTCGACTTTATGGCAGTCAGAAACATCAACTTTAATCGGTAGGCGCTTGGTTGTGTCCATTAGTCGAAGGTTGGCATACACTTTTTTGTTTTTAATATCAAGATTTAGTCCAACAATTCTTGCTTGATACTTGCTGTTGTGTAGATTGACCATCACTCTATCACCAACCATAACACTGTTAGGGTTCCACTGGTCATAGAGCATTTCGATTTGTCGATTTGAGAAATTCATTTTTTTACCTTTCTAACTATACTATACATTTTAGCAGAGATGTAGACAATTGTCAAGAAGAAAATTAACCTTATCACGCTATTCGCATCTTTCCGAATTTAATCTTCTCGCCGTGCAACTCCAAGAGTGCCTTCTTTTTTTTCTCGCAAATCTTTTTAATCGCATAAATATGTCCTTTTGGTTCCTTGCCGACTCGATATTCTAAGTGATAAATCAATGTGCTCATACTGTTTTCTCTACTTTTCTTAGCGATTCTTCGCCAGTCCAGAAGACACCATAATCATCTGCCCAACGGACTCGATAAACTGGGCTGTCTTCTGACCCGTCCGGGTGCGTTCTTACTTGTCTTTCAAGGATAATGCCCAAGCGAAGGTAATGCGGGCTGCCCTCGATAAGGCCATCTCTCTTCATTACTAAATCACCGACTTGCATACTTCAACTCTCTTCTGTGATGGCACCAATCAGGGAAAGCATATGGACCGGGTGGTGTCTTCGACCATTTGATTATGTAAGGATAGGACCCCTTCTCAATTTTTATAATCAGTCCAGTTTGCCTCGTGTCCACCATTGTCAATTGACTATTGAATCCACGAGTAGCACCATAACCAGAAAGCTGCACTAAATCACCGACGTTCATTGACAACCTCCACATCTATAACATCGACCCATCGCATCAAACCCTCGCCAGAATGCGACCAGTCCGACTCTGGATACTTGTTCCACAACACATAGACCCGCTCGATAAAACCAAACATTGTTGGCCCTTCAATTATGGTTCCAACAATGTCACTGGTATCTATGATACCAAACTGGTACCATGCACCGTCGCGCCAAGTGACAAGGTCACCTGTTTTCATATTGTGACCAAGGACCAATGATGATGTTTTCCTCGGCTGCTGCTGCGGCGAGTTCATCAAGTTGCTTCTGGTATGCCGGGGTGATGGACCACATAACTTTCATAGTTTCCTCGTCGAGTCGTCCTTGAACCTTGCCCTCACAAATCGAGGCGAGCAAACCACCGAAGCCAAAGGTCGCCTTGGGGTCGTCGAGTGCTCCCTCATTGTATGCCTCGACAATGCTGTAAAGCACCTTCGTTCCTTGTCTGTTAAGATTTTTCTTTGCCTGTATGGGGTCTACGAAATCGAACATTGTTTTTTCCCTGATTGTTTATATTATAATAATAACACTATTCTTCAATGAAGTCAAGCACTTATTCAATAAATTTTAGTAGTCCAAAGTTGGTTGGCTGGATGTTATTCTTGTCGAAGTAGACAATGCATTGTTCCTTCTGTAGCTCGTCGATGGCATCGTCGAATGCTATTCCGTCAAATGGGACACCCAAGTCATCACAATAAAGGCGAACGTCACAATATAGAGCCTCGTAAGTTGTCTGTCCTGCTGGGACATTGGGTACTGACTCCATAACCAAGCGTTTGTATCTACTAATCAACGATTTTTCTTTCTGTACCAGTCGACTGCCACCGAGCCGATGAAAATAGCTGCTGATAAAGCCATGATATTTACAACTATCTCAACAAACATACTAAGCCCTCTTCAGCGAGTCGAGAATATAAATGACGAATGCGATAGTTCCTAGAGTGTAGAAAATTGTTTCCATTAGTTTTCATCCTTTCTTCGTAGAACTATTATAGCACCAAACGCTGCTAAAGTCAAGAATAAAGTTTGATTTGACTTTGATGAACTTATGTCGCATCCTTCTTGGGCCATTTGACCATCAACAACAATCTTAAAAGTGTGCTGTGACGTCATATCCATCTCGATTACAAGTTCATAAGTCCCTGGAGCGTCGGGTGTGAAATAGGCTCGACTTTCAGGAACTGCCTCATACTCTGTAAACTCCCTGATACCACTAGACGGGTGCTGTATCGTTGCGCTTGATGCCGATGGTCTCTTTCGGATAGCTATCTTATAAGAACTAGCCTCTTCTGGTCGATTGCTGAATACTCGAAGTGGTATCTTGTCTCCGACAAAGGCAGACACACTAGGTGAATAAGCCCTGAATGCTGTCTTTGGGTCTAGGCAGTTCTCTTCATCACCGAAGACTACATAACAGAAGTGCTGATCACATGCGTCGTCACCCTTTCCGTCTCTATCAAAGTCCTGCTGTTCTGGATTGAACACGCCATTACAGTTATCCGACTGGTTTGGTACACCATCGTTATCAACGTCTGGGTCACACACATCACCGAGACCATCAAGGTCAGCATCATATTGCTTCGGATTGAATACACCAGGACAATTATCTGGATTGTCTCCAAAGTCTGATACATTGTCCCTATCTGAATCGACGAAGCATTGCTCTGCCTCTTCAGGAATACCAGCAATCATAGGGCAAGCATCTAAAATGTTTATTTTTCCGTCATTATCAATATCAATATCGCACGGGTCGCCAAAACTATCACCATCGGTGTCGGTCTGCTCCTTGTTGAAGATTGTCTCGCAGTTGTCTAACTCGTTCTCGATACCATCGCCATCGATATCTGTATCACACACATCACCTAGTCCATCACCATCAAGGTCGAACTGCTCAACATTGTCAACGACTCGACAGTTATCACACAAGTCACCTCGTTTATCTCCGTCGTTGTCGAACTGTTCTCGGTTAGGAACGCGTGGACAATTGTCATACGAATCCTCGACACCATCATCATCGTAGTCGTCCGCGTGTTGGTATGTATCGCCCAAGTCAGTGTTGGCTATAAGCACAGCACCGCCGCCACCGTTACCACCACCTGAGACTTCAGGTGTTCCACACTCGCCATAGTTGTTGTCGCACTCAAACGGCTGTGCGTGTGCCGTGCCTGCTGCTAGCAGTGCGATGATGATATTCTTTAACATAAAGCTTTTACCTCTTTTTTTCTTGTTTTGCTTTGATTGGAAAACGTCCAAAGTTTCCCATTCCGTCATAATCCATTGCGTTCTTCGTAAAGAAATCTTTACTAGATTCGGTTGTCTCTGAGTTCTCTTCGTCTTCAATAAAAGTTCTTCTAAAGAAGGTTATGCCTCCAGCAACGCCAAAAACAATTATAAAAACTTTTAAAAATTCGAGCAAGTTTATAGTCATATTCTACTCCTTATAGTAGTTTGCCAGCCCCATTAGAGTGGGCGCCCACAAGCCAATAAAAATTCCAAAGCGCTCTGCATGAGCGGGATTTACATTGATTTCGCCAACCGAAACCCAGGTTGCAATTGACACTGCGACCGAAGCCAACGAGGCGACGAAACACAGGTTCGACAGATTCTTATTATTTTTCACAACTATACTCCTTTGTTGTTGTTTCTTTTGTTTATCGGGGTGGTAGGATTCGAACCTACGACCCTCTGGTCCCAAACCAGATGCGCTGCCAGGCTGCGCTACACCCCGTTATATTTTGTGGGTCGTCAGGGACTTGAACCCTGAACCTGCGGATTAAAAGTCCGATGCTCTACCAGTTGAGCTAACGACCCGATAATTTGGCGGAATCGACGGGACTTGAACCCGCGGCCTCTGGCTTGACAGGCCAGCGTTCTAACCAACTGAACTACGATTCCAAAATTGAGCGAGAAATGGGGCTCGAACCCACAACCTCGACGTTGGCAACGTCGCGCTCTACCAATTGAGCTATTCTCGCGCAAGAGCTGGTGATAGGAGTCGAACCTACGACCTGATGATTACAAATCAACTGCTCTACCAACTGAGCTACACCAGCATATTATATTATTATTGTATCAGTCTTTGTCTATGATGTCAACCTTTTTTTTAATAAAAAACAAAGGCGTCAACAAATAGAGCGGAAGAAACCCTAAGGTAAATACAAAATAAATAGCGACTAAAAAATCTACCATGAAGCACTCAACAACCTGACTCTATCTTTCTAAAACTTTTATACGTACCTTTTCTCACCCAATCAAAAGCATTGGCGTCTTGCCAGTGGACCCTATACCAAATCTCATAAGGCACAAACCTATTATTGTTCTTTATCTCAACGATAATACCTCGTGAGCCTCGCATTTCTACCAGGTCACCGACGCGCATAACTGACCACTCCTATGTTTGGGTGGCTTCCGTAAAACCATCCATCACCCTCGCCGCTAAACCAAGAGATGAATACTCCGGGATTTTGGAGGCCGCCATTGCATTTCGTGACAATGCCAATGTCTTGCTCATTGTCACTATACCACATCACCATATCACCGACCTTCACTTATTAACTCCACTTCATCATCATCATATTGTTTTAACAATTCCGGTACAGGGTCATCGTTCCAGAGCACAAACAATTCACCTTGCCTGTCGCAGAACACTAAACCGAATGTAGTTGGCCACTGTGGATCGAGCGGCTTTATCAGGTCACCGGCTTTCACTGACTAACTCCAGCTCTTTGTGGTTGTCTTCTATTGGCCCTGTTTGGTTTCCATCGAACCAGAGTATGTAAACAATGGAATTACCAGTAATCTTATTGATAATTCTAGATTGCAGAATCACTCCTAATCCATCATCTTTGCGCCATCGAACTAAATCACCGGATTTCACTTAGTATCTCTATATACTCGTGTTGCCGTGGGTAATATCCAGAATGTGGATTCTTGCTGCTGAACCAATGAATCGCCAGCATACCATACCTCTCTCCAACAACAATGCCCAAGGCGATATCAGTTGGATAGTTCCACCTAACAAGTGTCCCAAGTTTCATTTTACTTTCTCCAGTGAGTCCGGGTGAAAAGTACAGCGCTTGTTATTCTTTTGCATAAGCACAACAATAGATATGTTGTTTTGACCCCAGTCTTCATAGCCAACGACCAGGCCTGGTCGTAAACTCCACCAATGTCCCTCGCGGGATAATGGTGCTCTAACTAATTCGCCTATTTCAAAGTCACCCGGTTTCATCCTTCATGCTCCAATACTATACTAGTGTCGTGAACTTTACCCATCTTGCCGGTGTCGCAACGAATTAGATTCCAGACACATCGGCCGTCTCCCCAAGATTGTCGATAATGAAGCCTGACCAATAAAGCATGAACCTTGATTTTTGGGGCCCCTTCTAGGTCGTATCTAGTCTCCATAAAAGAAACTAGATCGCCTGGTTTCAAGTCTTTCCATCTCTTTGGCATACTATTATTTCCAATTCCATCTCATCATGTAGTCTGGTCTTTCCGTCGCCCCATATGACTTGAACATCAACACCAACATTCCTATCAGAGTTTGAGTCCTGCCAAAATTCAATTTTGGTAACCAAACCGACTTGAAGGTAAAAATCATCATCAACGTGCCTCACTAAATCACCGACTTTCATTCTGGGTATCGCCTTAGCCACCTAAGCAAGCGAACATCAATAGTTCTCGGCGTTGATTCCCCAAGTAACAAAACCTTGTGGTTCTGGATAACCACGCCGTCATCACGATGAATGAAATCCTCACCTAGATAAACAGCCACTTTGTCATTGATGGCGGTCGTGTGCCCATTAATGCGGTCGAACTTTACTAAATCACCGACTTTCATCTAAGAAACCCCCATGTAATAAGGCAACAAATAATAAAGACTACTGGTAAAATTTCATACAACTCGAACATTTGCTACCTCTTACCTACTACTTTCACTGATAACCTCCATTAGGTACATCGATAATGGTCCTTGCTTACCGAATACAAACACCCAATTGTTTTTCTTCTCAACCCTTCTCACAATGTAAGGTCTAAACATATCGGGATGCATTTTCTGCTCCGCAAAGTAATCTCTTAGTCTGATAATATCACCTGTTTTCATCTCGGTCTCTACCATAGAGTTCATCGAGTCTTCGCTTTCTGGCAATGTGCTCGACTGCTTCCCTAACGATTTCTTCTCTTTTTATCTTAACATAAGTTGCTCGCAAACGCAAGTGTAAAATGTAAAGAAATACAATAAAAAGTAATAGACCCCACTCCATTATTGGCCTCCTAGTATCTCGTAGTTGTTGTATTTAGGATTAACATTGACAACATAGACCTTGCCCTTGGTTTCATTCGGAAACATTACTTTGATTACATGGCTGTAATCTCCGTCATCATTAGGGTCGTGCTTGCACTCGTGCGACTCGACAACGATACCAACCTTATTGTTTGCCGTCTTAATGCTCTTGCCTACCATTGGATATTCCTTTCAACATACATATCAAACTTGTCGGTATTGCCATAGTATCCCACATCATCACTCTCTTCACCCAACCTTATCATGCCATAATTTTCATCACCTAGTTGGTCGAGCATGTCCATGAACGCCACGATGGCTTCATCGTCATCTTCATACCACTTAATCCAGTCCCAATGCATAGCCTGAACTTGTTCCCAGCCAATCGAGTACTCTGAATCGTCGATAAGTTCTTTGATTTGCTTGTCTAGTTCGTAAAACTTCTTAATAACTTTTACAGCGTTATCGGAGAACTTCACTACCACTTCTGAACGATATCCCATTGATATCTCACTTTCATGTTATATTATTATATTACGCTAATTTTATGTCTATGTCAAGATATTTTAGGTTTCTTTTTTCAGATAATATCCGCCATCTACGGCGAGGCCACCATCTAGTATTTCCCTCGTTGTCGAGGACTCGTATATCTTCTAAAGTTTCGTTGACTTCAATAACGATACCCCAACACATTAAGGTCTCCCACTCGTGAGTGTTGGTAACATAGCAAGCTACTAAATCGCCCTTCTTTAAGTCCATAGTATAACTATGGTTTATCGAGCCATTTTTCCCTTGTTCCCATGATATGATCCATAAGTGGGCATACAACGCACCAATTTGCGTTCTGATTCCTGCCCATATGGTGTTCATAATGCCACGGACACCACTTTTTAAAGAACTCAACATGCTGGTGTGTCTTCCTATGT
>VMHT01214229.1_pt1 | contig 12901 bp, 13 predicted proteins | sample 4693611 | NCBI WGS metagenome assembly VMHT01 (sample SAMN12280063, study PRJNA550983) | marine metagenome | isolation source: seawater sampled from same location over 5 years 0.02-0.2 micron viral filtrate | place: USA: collected off the coast of southern California halfway between the port... ... | reverse complement strand
GGTCCCAAACCAGATGCGCTACCAGGCTGCGCTACGCCCCGATCGTCTGTTTTATAGGTTAATTATACCTTTTTGGCAATTGAAAGATAAGCCCTATAGAAGTAAATAGTACTTATGATCCAAAATATTACAAAACCTTTTAAAGAGTTTTTTAAGCTTGAAGCGTCTTCAGGAATAGTACTTTTAATAGCTGCAATACTAGCTTTGATTATTAGTAATGGGTCATACAGTGAAGATTATTTCTCAATTCTAAAAAAATACATAACCTTGGGCACTGAAAATTTTGGACTAAAACTAAGTGTATTACATTGGATTAATGATGTTTTAATGGCTGTCTTTTTCTTTTTTGTTTCTTTAGAAATAAAACGAGAATTTTTACAAGGAGAACTTTCAAATCCAAAACAAGCATTATTACCAATTATAGGTGCAGTTGGTGGGATGGTGGTGCCTGCTTTATTTTATATATTTATAAATTTTTCTGACAGCACTACATTAAATGGTTGGGCTATACCATCTGCAACAGACATTGCTTTTTCACTAGGTGTGTTATCTCTTTTAGGAAAAAGAGTTCCAATATCATTAAAAGTTTTTTTAACGGCTTTAGCTATTATTGATGATTTAGGAGCAATTGTTATTATAGCATTTTTTTACTCAGGAAATATTCAATCAATTTATTTAATATTAATGTTAGTTGCTTTAATTATATTAATTGTTTTAAATAAGTACAAAGTTACAAATTTTTTACCTTATTTGATTGTTGGAATATTTTTATGGGACTTTACTCATCAGTCAGGTGTTCATGCAACTATTGCCGGTGTTTTATTAGCTTTAACTATACCTCACAATATTAAGGTCAATAAAGAATCGCTGCTTTTAAAATTAGAGCACAGTTTATCTCCCTATGTTGCGTTTGGCATAATGCCTCTATTTGCATTTGCAAATGCCGGAGTATCTTTAGAGGGTTTAACTTTCGCAACTCTGTTAAATCCAGTTCCTTTAGGTATTGTTTTAGGATTATTTTTTGGAAAACAAATTGGTGTTTTTGTACTCTCCTACCTTTCTGTGAAATTAAAAATTGCTGACAAACCAAATAATTCGACTTGGACAGCTTTCTATGCTGTATCAATTTTAACAGGTATTGGTTTTACAATGAGTCTTTTTGTAGGAAACCTAGCATTTGCAAATGACACGCAACATATTGACGGTGTCAAAATTGGAGTTTTAGCAGGATCTTTACTTTCAACAGTTTTTGGATATCTTTTATTATTATTATCTTCAAAAAAATGATTACAAAAGAAATAATTAAAATTGCGTCAAATACTAAAAATGTTGGTTTAACAAGTAAGTATAATTTTAAATCTAGCCTTAAAAATAGAATATGTGGTGATAAGATTAAATTAGAACTTACTGTTAAAAATTCTAAAATAAACTCTATGAAGTATGAAACAGAATCTTGTATTTACTGTGAAGCTTCAGCAAGTTTATTGGCAAGTAAGATTAAAAATGAAAATATTTCTACAATTATAAAAGATTTAAAATCACTCAAAAATATCGTAAAGAATAACTTTAATTACCCAAATAATTTTAAAGATTTTAAAATGTTAATGAAAAAAAAGAACCTAAACCGAATTAGTTGTATAACTTTGCCATTTGATGCTGTATTGAAGGCTTTAAAACAATGAAAAAAAAATTTATTGTATTATTAATTATGTTTAATTTTTTTAACAATGCATCCGCTAATTACGATCAATTGGCACATAATTTTGAATTTAATAGTATAGATGGCCAATCAATCAACTTAAAAGATTATAAAGAAAAAATAATAGTTGTGGTAAATGTAGCTTCAAGGTGTGGTTTTACAAAACAATATAATGATCTTCAAAATTTGTGGGTTAATTACAAGGATAAAAATCTTGTGGTAATTGGAATACCAACAAATGATTTTAAACAAGAACCTGGCTCAAATGAGGATATAAAGAATTTTTGTGAAACTAATTTCAATATAAATTTTCCAATGACTGAAAAGATTAATGTTTTAGGAAAAAATGCACATCCATTTTATCAATGGGCTAAAAGCAATTTTGGTAACAGTGCAGTTCCTAAATGGAATTTTCACAAAATTATAATTGGGAAAGATGGAAAAATTATTGATACATTTGCATCGATTACAAGTCCTTCTTCAAAGAGATTTATAAATTTTATTGAAAAGCAAATTAGAAATTAAGTATTAATTTTTGAAACTACTATTAATAAATATCAAATCTCCATTTACCCAATTTACAAAATTATAATTTTTGACTACTAAAAAATTATAAATTTCAGACCTCATTACATTTGCTATATTATTGTATGGAATTTCCCATTTGTTTGCATCAGGATCCAAATATTCAACTATGATTACATCCGGCCTATATTTTTCAAAATTTAAACCTTTTAGGACTTTTAATTCATATCCTTCAACATCAATTGAAAGAACATCAATTTTCTTTATTATAATTTTATCTAAAATATTTGACAAAGTATTAGTTTGAATTTTTACTTTTTTTTCAATTTTTGCATTTTGTTTTGAGCTTATATTTTGATCTAAAGTATTTATTGGAGATTTTTGATGATAATAAAACAGTTCTTTAACTTCTATTTTATTTGAAATGGCGGCATTTATATTATTATCGTTTGGTCTAAAAAAATTAAATAAGTCAATATTAACTGTATCTAGATCAATGTTTACACCACGCCAGCCTCTTTTATATAATAAATAAGTATTATTATTTTTAATAGGATGTTGGCATCCTACATCAACATAAAAGCCATTAATTTTTTTTTTAAAAATTTGAGAAAGAATAAGATCCATTGATCCTTGTGAATATGATTTTTTATAAGCAAATAAAGATTTGATTTTATTTATAAAATAATAAATAAATTTAAAAGGGTTATTTTTGTTAAAAAAAAATTTTTCTTTTATTAATTTATCAATTTTCATTTGTTAATCTTTAAAAATTTATAGTAAAAAAAAGCTAATTTATTAAGGGATAAATCAAAATAATATTTAATATTTTTATTGGGTAAGTTCAATGGACCATCAAATTTTTTACAATATATTTTTCCATCTTTCGAGATACATCCTCTTAAGTAATATTTAGTAAAAAATTTTATTTTGAAACCCCATTTTTTCAAAAATATTTTATCTCCTTTGCTTCCTGACTCTGTTTTAGTTCTCATGTCTTTAAATTTTCTAGTAACTATAGATCCAAAATGATAAACCATACAATTTTTCAAACCTTTAAAAGTTCTAACCCCAATATTCCATAATTTCATGTTTAAATCAGGATCTGAACCTGTTCCTGGAAAAAACTCCTCGCTAAAACCACCTACTCTATTCCATGTATCTTTATGTATGATATGTGGAGCCCATGTAGAACCTTGAAAATCATAATAATTAATATTTTTATACTCATTCAATAATTTTTTTTCATTAAATTCATTCAAATTATTACCACAATCTAGATTAACTTGACCATTTTGAACCATGGTTCCAGAAAAATAATATAAATTATTTGGCATACGATTTATTTCATTTAAAAACGCTTCATCCCACCCAGGTAAGAAATAAAAATCGTCATGCCCATAAACTATAAAATTTGTTGTCGCTTTACTGGCTGCTTTATTAACTCCTTCAGGTATTCCTGCATTATAAGATGTGTGAGTATACTTAATATTATTTTTTTCTAAATATTCCAATGTCCCATCATTTCCTATATTAACGTGTATTATTATTTCATGATTATAAGAAGAATTCTTAGTTAAACTTTTTATACAAAGTTTAAGATATTCTAAATTATTTAATGATGGGATAATTACAGAAAACAATACTAATTCTCCCAAAAATATTTCTTGTCACTTTTAATATTTAAGGTTTTATTAATAATATACTCAGATACAAGTGTAGAATTAAAATATTTAAGATATTTATCTTTACCTGCTTTAGCTATATTTTTTCTCAATTTTTCATCTTTTGAAATTTTAATTATCTTTTCTGATAGGTCACCTGAATTTTTATAGAAAACCATTTCCTTATCTGTAAAAAAGTTTTGATATTGTGTCTTCTCATCAATTAGACAAACTAAACCATTTCCAACAATTTGTGTAATTCTATCACTGCTATAATATTTTATTGGTGCACCTCTACTTAAATTTAAACCCATTTTAGCATTTTCAATAGTTTTAAAGTAATGATCAGCCCAAATTGGTTGAACTTTGTTTAAACCATAAATATCAAATTTTACGTTTGGAGTGATATTTGTAAGATTACTTATAAACCTTATTCTATCGTCAATTTTTCCAGTTTTTAATACCCCTCTGTGTACTCCGTGACTAAGAGCAAAAAAAACATCTATATTACAATTTTTGTTAAAATTGTTTAAAGTTTCAAATGAATCATCTGCTGGATTGGGAATGTAAAAACTATTTCTTTTTATTGGTAAAAATTTTAAAGCTGTAGGACATGTAGTAATAAATGTTGCATCCATGTAGTGAATCTTATCTAAAATTCTTTGTTTATTTCTTTCAAAATCTGGGCCTTTTTTATTCAGCGGGTCTAGAAACCATTGACTAAATCTAGTATTAGGATAATCATCTTTTAATTCTCCTATTTGATCAGCATTGATTAAATCTGCATGTCCTAAAATAATTAAATCAGGTTTATAATTATAACATGTTTTTCTGAGTTTTTCGTTTAAGGATTTTGAACCTTTAATATCATTAAAACTTTTGTAATATTTTTGAATATCTCGATCACTAAATCCAAGTACACTATGACCTAATCTAATAAGCCCATTGTTAATTCGTCTTCCTGTATTAAAAAACAATCTACCATCAAGTCTTTCATTGAAATTAGTAATGTGTAAAATTCTTAAACTTTTTTTAATTATATTTGTATTAAATTTATGTATAAAAAGTTTCTCTTTTCTGTAGCTGTCAATTTGCTTAGTTACGAATGAGTGTGTTAAATAAAAATTTTTAATTGATAACTTTTGTAATTGTTTTCTCATTTTAGTATTATTAATAAGTTCACTAATTTTTTTTGTAAGATTTTTTTCTGATAAATTATTAATTATTTTTGCATTAGTTACTGTTTCTGGCAATCCTCCTTTGTTAGTAATAATTACTGCACAACCATTTGCAGAAGCTTCTAAACTTGTTCTACCAAAAGGTTCATTCCAACGTGAACATGCTACAGCTATGCTAGATTTTCTAAATATACTAATTACATCACTATGTTTTTTAAAGCCTAATACATGAGCGTTAGGATGATTTAGTGTAATTTTTTCTCTTTTTTCATCACCTATTATTTTAGCAGACCATTTAGGGTATTTATTTAATATTTTAGTAATTGATTTTGCAAAAATATCGTAGCCTTTTGCTTTATTTAATTTGCCAACAAATGTAATCCATTTCTTTTTTTTATTTAAAATTTTTACATTAGATTTTGAAGATGATTGATAAACCACCAGTAATTTATTACTGTTAACAAATTTATTTTCCAGTCCCTCTAAAAATCTTTTTTTTGACCAAATACTGTTAAATATTATTTTATAGCAATTTTTAAGAAGTTTTTTTCTGTCTTCAACTGTTTTAGAACCATCCATAGATAATGGATCATTATGAAAATAAAGTGTAAGAACTCTTTTTTTAATTTTTGATATTAAAATATTAACATAACTAGGCCGATTGTGAATTTCTATAATTGAGGATCTTTCTTTTCTTTCTAGTTTGATGAATTTTTCTACATAAGATTTAGTTTGGCTCTTTAAGGGGTTTTTTTTAAGTTTTATATCTACGTATTTTATAGGAAATTTTTTTCTTATTTCAGTGCTACCAAAAACAGTAATTTTTTTTTTAAAAATACTTTTGTTACTTGTTTCATAGACAAACAATGAAACTGCTCCGGGATACAACGGAGAAAAATTTTCTTTATAAGGTAATAAGATTGCGATTTTCACAAATATTTTTTTTTTAATTTTTTTCTCAATGTCTTATTATTCTTTATATAATATTCCCTAGAAATTGCCTCTTTTTTTGATTTATATTTCTCCTTATAAATTAGCACCCATTTTCTACCACGAGTAAATTTGGCTCCTTTACCGGAATTATGAAGTTTTATTCTTTTTTCTAAATTATTTGTATAGCCCACATAAGTTATTGGTTTAATGCTATTTAATTTAAGCATGTAGACATAAAAAGACATTTAATACAGTTATTTAATTATGAGATGCCGAAATGAGTATATTTGATATTTAGGTAATCTTTTATAGCCATAGATCCACCCTCTCTACCGTAACCTGTTTGTTTTATCCCTCCAAACGGTGCTTCTGCAACAGCAACAACGGCTGTATTTACTGCAACACACCCTGTTTCCATCATTTCTGATGCTCTGTTGGCTTTTTCTAGATTGTTCGTATAAATATAACTAGCTAATCCTAAATCATTATTATTGGCTCTATCGATAACTTCATCAAATTTCTTAAAAGTTAAAAGTGGAATAATAGGTCCAAAAGGTTCCTCTTTCATTATAGTAAAATTATCTTTGATATTATCAAAAACTGTTGGCTCATAAAAGTATCCCTTATTAAAATTTGACGGTCTTTTACCACCACAAAGCACTTTACCACCTTCATTTTTAGTTTTTTCAACTAATAATTCTAGTTCATTTAAACGTTTTTTCGTTGTCAAAGGTCCTAAATTTGTTTTTTTATCTAAACCATTACCTATAATTAATTTTTTCGTTTTTTCTACAATCAGTTTTGTGAATTCATCTTTTTTATTTTCATGTATATAAAAACGGTTAGGTGAAATACAAACTTGTCCATTATTTCTAAATTTAGCTGCAATAGCCATGTCAGTTACTTTATCTATATCAACATCGTCAAAAACAATAAATGGTGAGTGACCGCTAAGCTCCATTGTAACACGTTGAACTTTATCAGCTGCTTGTTTTAAAATTAATTTACCCACTCTAGTAGATCCAGTAATTGAAATTTTTTTTATTATATCTGAAGAAATTAATTCTGAAGCAATAGATGCAGGATCACCAGATAAAAGATTAATAACACCTGGTGGTAAGCCAGCTTCATGGCAAATGTTTACTAACTCCATTACTGTTCCAGGAGTAATAATATCGGGTTTTACGATAACAGAACAACCAGCTGCTAAGGCTGTTGAAATTTTTCTTGAAGCTAACATAATTGGAAAATTCCATGGTATTAGAGCAGCTACAACACCAACTGGTTGATAATACACATGTATACGTGTATTTGGAAATCTGCTTTGATTTATTTCTCCATAAATTCTTTTAGTTTCTTCTGAATTCCATTCAAATATATCTGCTGCACCATTTATTTCACCTGGACCTTCTGTTAAAGGTTTACCAACTTCTAACGTCATCCATTTAGATAAAACATCTATTTTACTTCTAATGAGTTCTGAAATTTTCCTAAGAACCTTTGCTCTCTCCCAAGGAGATGTCATTTGCCAAGCTTTTAAACCTTTGGCAGCTGAGTTTAATGCTTTCTGTACGTCTTCACCATTGGCTTTTGAGGCTTTTCCAATAATTTCTTCATTAGCTGGATTAATTACATCGTAGGTCTCTCCACTTGATGACTTTTGCCATCTACCATCTATAAATTGACCAAAATTTTTATACATAACTTTTAAATACTGGCGGTCCCAAGGGGAATCGAACCCCTCTTTGTTGGATGAAAACCAACTGTCCTAACCGATAGACGATGGGACCTTATTTTTGAATGTCTTATTAACAGATATATCATCAATAATAAACTCTACATTTGATTGCCCCCTCCATTCATTTAGGGATAATTTACCGGCAATATTAAATGTTTTGTTATTCTTTTTAAGTAAATAAGCACTAAGATCATTGTCAACAGCATTAAATGCTATTGTTTTAATTGGTGACCCGTCTTTTCCAATTAAAACAGATTTGATGTGCTTTTCACCTACGATTTTTCCATTTACCGTTTTTAAATTTTCAATTATGAATTTTGGTTCAGGATTACCGGATCCAAAAGGTGCTAAATTATTTACTTTATTGTAAAAGTCTAAATTAATAGCAGAAGGTGATAAAACACTATCTAAGTAGAGTGGCTTCTCGCTAATTATATCTTCATTAATATTTCTAAACTTTCTAAAAACAAATTCTTTAAATTTATCAATATTTTTTATATTTATTGAAAAACCTCCGGCCATTTTATGGCCACCACCTTTTAATAAAAGTTTGTTTTGTGTTGCTGCAATAATTACGGAACCAATATCAAATCCAACTATCGATCTAGCAGAAGCTTTGCCTGTTTGGCCCTCAATAGATATAATAATAACTGGTTTATTGAACTTATCTTTTAGCCTTGCAGCAACAATTCCAATTATTCCTTCGTGCCAATTATTTCCACTTAAAATTAGTACAGGATTATTTAAATAATCTTTTATCTCATTTAGAATTTGTTGAAGAAGATCTTTCTCCAACATTTGTCTTTCTTTATTAAACTGATTTAATTCTGAAGCTAATTTAAAAGCTTCTTTAGCATCATTATTTAAAAGTAAATTTGCGCCATGTGAACATTTGCCAACTCTACCACCCGCATTAATTCTAGGTCCTAACATATAACCCAAATGATAGATGGAAGGATTGGTCTCTATTTTACATATATCTAATAAGGTTTTTAAACCTAGATTTTTTTTTTCTTTCAGTATTTTTAACCCTTGTTTTACTATGGCTCTATTCAATCCAATTAATGGTACAACATCACATACAGTTCCAAGCGAAACTAAGTCGAGATAACTAATTAAATTTGGTTCTTTTTTCATGTTTTTTTTAAACCAATTAATCGTTCTTAATCCTTTGTTTACTGATACTAAAAACATAAATGTCACACCAGCTGCACACAGATATTGTAAATTTGAATTATCATCTAAACGATTAGGATTAATAATTGAATATGCCTTTGGAAGATTAATTTCTGATTGATGATGGTCTAAAACAATTACATCTATATTATTTTTTTTTGCATATTCAATTGCATCAAATGACAAAGTACCACAATCAACGGTAAATATTATTTTTACACCATTATTTATTAATTTTTCAAAACTTTTAATTGTGGGACCATAACCTTCTTTTTTTCGGTCAGGTATGTAAATTTCATACGGTGTTTTTAATTCAGTTAAATATTTTCCTAATAAAGCTGTGGAGGTAGCACCGTCAACGTCATAATCTCCAAAAATTCCAATTTTTTCTTTTAAGTCAATAGATTTAATTGCTCTTCTAGTTGCTTTTTCCATATCTATCAAACAATTAGGATTGGGTAAATAACTTTTGATTGATGGATTAAGAAATGATCTTATATTTTCCTTTTTAATTTTTCTAATTGAAAGTAGCTTGGAAGTAATTTCATCTAAAAAAAAATTATCTTTAAAAAATGTTATATCCTCTTGATCAAATTTTTTTAGTATCCAGCTTTTTCCACTTATTGAAAGTGTATTCATTTACTATAGATATTTGAGACTGTCTTAATGATATTTTTACTTTTATGTAGAGCAAATGTTGTTACCTTATATTTTTCACCTAAATCTTCTACACCATTAGCTAAATCTCCTGTTGTTACACCGCTAGCACAAAAAATTACATCACCTTTAACCATTTCATCAATGTTGTATTTTTTATTAAAATCGGTTATTCCCATTTTTTTTGCTCTGATTTTTTCGTCTTGATCTAATACTAAACGACCTTGTATTTGACCACCATAACATGACAAGGCAGCAGCAACTATTACCCCTTCAGGTCCTCCACCTGTGCTATAATAAATATCATTTTTTGGTTTATCACCAATTACACTTAAAGCTCCAGCTATATCACCATCAGTAATGTAATTTATATTGACGTTCATCTTAATTAATTCTTGCACAATGTAATTATGTCTAGGTCTTTTAAGAACACAGGCATTTATCTCAGAGATTTTTTTTTGTTTTGCCTTTGCAAGGAGTTCAATATTAGATTTTATACTGTTATCTAAATCTAATAAATTTTTTGGTAAATTAGAACCTATAACTATTTTTTCCATATAAGTATCTGGAGCAGATAATAAGTCACCTTTATTTGCTATAGCAATAACAGAAAAAGCATTTGGTTCATTATTTGCTGTAAATTTAGTTCCTTCTAATGGGTCAACGGCAATATCAAATTTAGGCCCCTTTAAGGTTCCTAGTTTTTCACCAATATAAAGCATTGGGGCTTCATCCATCTCACCTTCACCTATTACAACAGTTCCCTCCATATCAATACTATTTAACTCTTTTCTCATTGGGTCGACGGCACCTTTATCTGCAGCTATTTTATCTTTGCATCCAATATATTTAGATGCACCAATTGCACCTTTTTCAGTTGCTTTAATGAATAAATCTAAGTATTTGGAATCAATTGACATTAATTTTCATCTATACGAATTAACTTTGGTTTTTTTCTCATATATTTTTTTTTACCAACTTCTTTTAAAATTTTATTTAAATATTCATCTTTTGAGTCGTGTGTAATTATTATTATCGAAGATGATTTTTTTCCTTTGTTAGGGTCTTGTATTATTCTTTTAATCGAAACTTTATATTTTGAAAATATATTTGTTATATTTGATAGAACGCCAGGAACATCAACTACTTCAAAACGTAAATAAGCAGAAAATATTCTGTTTGAAATGTTTATAAATTTTAACTTTTTTCTTTTAGTTTTTGAAAGAGAGAAAGGAAATTTAATATTACCTCTTAAAATTGATGAAATATCAGAAATTAAAGCCGATGTAGTAGCAGCAGGACCGGCTCCTTCTCCTTGAATTATACTTTGGCCAACTGGTTTACCATCAATAATTACAGCATTTAATACACCATCAATACTAGCCACATAAGTATTTTTGTTAATTAACGTGGGGTGGACACGCTGACAAATTTTATTTTTGAATGTTTCTGCATATCCCAAAAGTTTGATTTTATAGCCAAGCTTATTAGCATTATCAATATCACGTTTATCAATATGATTAATACCTTCTACATATACATTATGATTTAAAAATGAATCAAAACATAAAGATGTAAGAATTTTGATTTTTGCAGAAACATCGTCTCCATTTAAATCTGCAGAGGGATTGGATTCGGCATAACCTAATTTTTTTGCATCACTAAGTACGTTTTCAAAACTTTTATTTTGTTTATCCATTGATGACAAAATATAATTAGAGGTACCATTTAAAATTCCGTAAATTTTAGTAATTTTATTAGCAATTAAACTTTCTTTCAGAGATCTTATAATAGGAACGCCACCACATACAGCTGCTTCAAATTCTAAATTAACTTTATTTTTTTCAGCTATTTCTGCTAATTGATCTCCATATTTTGCAATTAAAGCTTTATTAGCAGTCACAACATGTTTTTTATTTTTAAGAGCATTAAAAACTAATTTTTTTGCTGGACCTTCTGCTCCGCCAATTAATTCAACAATTAGATCCACATCTTTATTTTTTGTTGCATCAAGATAATTGTTTAACCAAAGACTTTTATTAATTTTAATATTTCTCTTTCTTTTTTTATTTTTAGCAGAGACATATGAAATTACTGGTAAACAATTATTTTTTTCAGTTAAAATTTTTTTATTTTCAGTTATATATTTAAAAAGATAAGAACCGATGTTTCCTAATCCTATTATGGCAATGTTAATTTTTTTCATGAAAAAGTTATTCTCTACTTGTAATATTGGGAAATTTTTTCTTTTTTCCCTGATTTAATAAATATTTCGATATTTCATCAATACTACATTTTTTGATAATTGTACAAACATCAGCAACATTAATATTTGTTTTATGTTTATCCATATTTACACTAATTTTTTTACTTTTTGATAAATTTCTTTCATTTTTTTTTTCGTCATTAGTAATCTTTTTAACAATTTTTTTGTTTTTTTGTTTTTTTTTATTTTTTCTTTTAACTAATTTTTTATTCCTTTTCTTTTCAAGAATTTTTTTTTTAATTTTTTTTATTTCGTCATTTGTTAAAATATTTACCTCATTTGAAGTTTTTTCTTTTTGTTTAATGCTAATTTTTTTATCTTTTTCATTATTATTTCTTAGATTAAGTTCAACTAAATCGACTTCGTTAATATCTTTATTGTTTAAAACTTTTACCTCTAAAGATAGATTTTCCTCAAAATATTGTTTTGCTTCAGCTTTATTAATGCAATTGTGATTTCCACAAATAAAGACTATTTTTTGTTTTGAACAGTTTTGTAAAAAAATAAAGATTATAAGGAATAAAATACTTTTCATTTCAATCCTAATTCTTTTGGGAAATTATATAGTAAGTTCATATTTTGTATTGCTTGACCAGACGCTCCTTTAACCAAGTTATCTAAAGCAGAAAATATAACTATTTTATTTTTAATTCTTGTTTGACAAATTGAAATTTCACAATTGTTTGTATTTAACACGTTTCCAGATCCTAGGGGTGTATTTAATTTATGTATCCTGATAAATTTTTTATTTTTATAATATTTAATTAATTCATCTCTCAAACATTTTGGAGTTTTATTTTTTTTTATAGTTAAATATATTGACGACAAGATTCCTCTAAATGTAGGAAGTAAATGAGGATTAAAAGAGTATAAAATTTTTGTATTTGTTAACTTATAAATTTCTTGATCTATTTCACTTATATGTCTATGATTTTTGATACCATAAGCAAATGTAGACTCGTATAAGTTTTTATGATTAAATTTTTTTTTCTAAATTTTTCCCAGCTCCCGAATAGCCTGATTTCCAGTCAATGGTTAAGTTGAATAGCGTTATTAATTTTTTTT
>VMHT01162283.1_pt1 | contig 12902 bp, 9 predicted proteins | sample 4693611 | NCBI WGS metagenome assembly VMHT01 (sample SAMN12280063, study PRJNA550983) | marine metagenome | isolation source: seawater sampled from same location over 5 years 0.02-0.2 micron viral filtrate | place: USA: collected off the coast of southern California halfway between the port... ... | reverse complement strand
TGGTAACACTTCCTTTTTTATATGAAGGTCCATCTAGAATGAGAAGAGCACAAATTGGACTTGAGGAACTAAGAAAACATGTTGATACAATTATAGTAATTCCAAATCAAAATTTATTTAAAATTGCCAATGAACAAACAACATTTGAGGAGTCCTTCAACTTATCAAATAATGTATTGATGCATGGAGTTCAGAGTGTGACAGATCTGATGGTAAGACCAGGAATAATTAATTTAGACTTTGCAGATGTTGAAACCGTAATGGCTTCAATGGGTAAAGCAATGATGGGGACTGGAGAAGCAGAGGGAGAAGGTAGAGCAATGAAAGCCACAGAAATGGCGATTAGCAATCCTTTAATTGATGATTATACTTTAAGTGGTGCTAAGGGACTATTGGTTAATATAACTGGTGGCAAGGATCTTAAATTATTTGAGGTGGATGAAGTGGTAAATAAAATAAGATCAGAGGTTGAAGCTGATGCTGAAGTAATTATTGGCGCTATAACAGATACAGCTATTGAGGGCAAAATAAGAGTTTCAATAGTTGCAACCTCGTTAGACAATCAACAACCTGAGTCCAAATCTGTTGTTAATATGGTACATAGAATTCAAAACCGTAACCCAGGTTATTCAGACTTTGGTACAAGTAATGCAACAGCATCATTTTCATTTTCAAATAGCACTTCAAATCCAGTTACTCAAGGCGCGAATGCTTTAAAACTTGAAAATGAAGTTGTTTCAGAAAATTTCAATGAGACAGTAAATGATGTCAATAATCAATATCATGAAGAATTACTAAAAAACCAAGAAGTACAAAGTATCGTTGAGGATAATTCTGAAGAAACCGAAATATCTTTTTCTCAAGAGGCTATCGAAGAAAAAGATGCTGAGTCAGATAATTCAGCTGATCTCAAAGAATTTGGTGTTGATACTGATGAGCCAGATTTATTCAATACTGACAATGAAACTTCAAATTCAGATGATTTATTGGGATCTTCTATTGATGATCATGATGAAGACGATCTTGAAATACCCGCATTTTTAAGAAGACAAAAAAATTAATGGTCTTCAAAAAAATAAATGGAAGCCACCATGGTATCGGATACTCAAAAAAAATATTAAGTTTTAAAGATACACAAGTAATTGCCTTAGATAGAGATATCGAAAGTCAAAAACCAGCAAATACAATATCAGAAAAATTTAATGAAAGATTTGTATTTAAGAATAAAAAATTTAGTCAGTTAGAAAATCTTAAACTTAAAAATGAAAATATTAGAGGAGTAATTTTTGACTTAGGGTATTCTTATACTCAAATTAAAGACTTATCAAAAGGGCTCTCATTTAACTCACTTGGTGAATTGAATATGAAAATGGGTATGAATGAATTTTCTGCAAAAGAGGCAATAAATAATCTTAGTGGCTCCGAGCTTGAAAAAATTTTTAAATTTTTTGGTGAGGAAAATGAGGCAAGAAAAATTGTTAATCAAATTGTCAATTTAAGAAAAACGAAAGAGATAGATACACCTAGTTTAGTTAAACTTATAGAAAAAACTAAAAAAAAAAAAAATTTTAAAGTTCATAGTGCCACTAAAGTTTTTCAAGCATTACGTATTTTTGTAAACAAAGAGATAAGTGAATTAATTAATGGTTTAATTTCTGCATCTAAAATTTTAAAAAAAGATGGTGTGTTGGCTGTGGTCACATTTCACTCTTTAGAAGATAAAATTGTCAAATATTTTTTTAAAAGCTTATCAGAAAATAAAAGTATATCTCGATATGTTCCAAAAATTGATCAACCTAAAACTTTATTTGATATGATTAAAAAAAAACCGATAAAACCATCTATTAAAGAATTAAGAGAAAATATTTCATCAAGATCTGCAAAATTAAGATATGTAGTAAAAAAAGAAAATTTCTATAATTTTGAAACAGATATTTTAAAAGAATTTAGTTTTTTAATTGATATTGAAAATTTTGGAGACAAATTATGAAAAAATTTTCAATTATTACTCTTATTTTATTTTTAATTTTAATTACGGCATTTATCAAAAATTCAACAAAAAGAATTGATGACGAAATTTTCGTTACTAATGAAAATATAAGACGTTTAATAAGGGATTATGAAAAAATAAAGTTAGAGAATGACTATCTAAGCTCTGCAGATAGATTACTCGAATTTCAAAATACTTATTTCGATAACGAACTAATAAAAAAAGATATTCAAAACATTAAAGTAATCTACAAAATTAAAAAAAACCTAGAGATCAAAAAACTTAAATTTATTAATGACTGATAAAAATACGAGAATTGTTTTAGAAAATCAGGTAAATAATTTTTTTTATCAGAAAAATAATTCAAAATTAAATATATCTTTTAATCGAGTTTCCTTTATTTTCTTTGTATTTTTTATAATTTTTATAATTTATTCTATTCATTTAATTCATCTTGGATCTAGAAAAACAAAAACTGAAAATATTCAGCAGAGTTCCAATAAACTTTATCGAGCAGATATTGTTGACGTTAACCAAAAATATCTTGTTAAAACAATAAATTCTATAGATATAGGAATAAGTCCATCAAAAATAATTGATGAAAAAAAATTACTATTAAATTTAAAATATATTTTTCCAAAAAAAGATTATTATGAAATAAAAAACAGAATTAAAAAAGGCAAGTTTTTCTATTTTGAAAAAAAAATTTCAGAGGAAAATTATGAAAAATTAATGCAACTTGGGGACAAATCGATTGAACCAAGGGATAATCTAATAAGAATTTATCCTCAAAAGAATTTATTTAGTCACATAATTGGCCAGATCGACAATGATAATAATGGGATATCAGGTTTGGAAAAATCATTAGATGAGAAATTAAAAAGTACACAAGAACCAGTTAGATTAACCGTTGATAAGGATATTCAATATCTTATTAGAAATGAATTAATAAAATTTAATGATATTTTTGACACAAAGGGTAGTGCTGCGATCCTGATGAATGTTTCAAATGGTGAAATTTTATCATTAGTTTCCTTGCCTGATTTTGATCCAAATAAAAGAAAAAAAATTTTAGATAAAAATTATATAAACAGAGCAACAAAAGGTGTCTATGAATTTGGATCTGTATTTAAAACTTTTACTTTAGCCGCGGCCTTTGATGAAAATATTATTGAACCTCAAACAGAATTTATTGATTTACCAAAATCTCTGACTTGCGCTGGATTTCCCATAAGAGAATATGACAATAAGATACCTACAGATTTAACAGCAGAACAAATTTTGATTCGATCTGGAAATATTGGTTCAGTAAAAATTGGTCAAAAAGTAGGTGAGCCAAAATTTAAATCATTTTTACTAAAAATTGGCATTTTAGAAGAAATTAAATTCGATATTGAAGAAGTTGGAAGACCAATTAAATTTAATTGGGGCAAATGTCCCTTAGCCACAGCTTCTTTTGGGCATGGTATCACGACAACATTGCTTCAACTAGCCAAAGCCTATTCAATCATAGTCAATGGAGGCTACGATATAAAACCAAGATTAATAAAAAAAAATGAGAAAATTAAAAGAAAAAAAATTTTATATGACGGGGTATCAAAAAAAATTTTACCTATCTTAAGAAAGATCGTGACCTCAAAAGATGGGACTGCCTCACTGGCAAATGTTCATGGTTATGAAATTGGAGGAAAAACGGGGACAGCACAAAAAAGTATTAATGGAGTATATTCTAAAAAGAAAATAAATTCATTTGTGTCGGTTTTCCCTACATCTAAACCAAAATTTGTATTAGCTGTAATGCTTGATGAGCCAAAAAATAACAAAGATTACATTTATCATTATAGAGATGGGTCTAATATTAAATACAAAGGGACCCCATTTAATACGGCCGGTTGGACAACAGTTGAAGTGACAGGTCAAATTGTAGAAAAAATTGGGCCTATTTTAGCCACAAAATACAGTGAAATTAATTAAGCTATGCAACTCAAAGATTACATTCCTGGTGTAAATAAAAAATATAGTGAAATTTTTTTTTCGGGTATTTCTTTTAATAGCTCTAAGGTTAAAAAAGATAATATTTTCTTTGCTATTAGAGGAAATAAACTAGATGGAAATCAATATATTGATGATGCAATTAGAAGAGGTGCCAGGGTAATTATTTCAGAAAAAAAAAAAATAAAAAAAAGAGAAAAAATAGTTTTTTTATATTCTTCAAATGTAAGAAAATTATTAGCAAATGTTTCTTATAAGATTTTGGGTAGTAAACCAAAAAATTTAATAGCTGTAACAGGCACAAATGGCAAATCATCTATTTCAGATTTTTTTTACCAGATCTTAAATTTAAATTATAAAAAAGTTGCCTCAATAGGAACAATTGGTATTAGATATAAAGATAAAAAAAGAAATTTAAAAAATACTACTTTAGACTCTATTCAATTAAGTAATATTCTTAAAAGCCTTAGAAAAAAAAAGATTAATTATGTTATTCTAGAAGCATCAAGCCATGGATTAGATCAAAATAGACTTGATGGATTACTCTTTGATATAGGAATATTTACAAATTTATCCCACGACCATCTTGATTACCATAAAAATATGAAAAATTATTTGAGATCAAAATTATATCTTTTTGAAAAGTTAATAAAGAAAAAAGGAAATGTAATAACTGATGCAACTATATCAGAAAGAAAAAAAATAGAAAAAATAACTAAAAAAAAAAACATAAATCTCAATCTAATATTGAGTAAAGAAAAAGGAATTCAATTAATTTCACACAAATTTTTTAATGGCAAACAGAGTTTAAAAATATTATTTGGTAAAAAAATATATGAAATTAAGACTAGTTTGATAGGTAAAATTCAAATAAAGAATTTATTGATGGCAATACTTGCTGCTAACAAATGTGGAATCAAATTTGAAAAAATAATTAATGTTATTTCAAAACTTAAACCTGTTGAGGGGCGTCTTGAAGAAATTGGATTAATTAAAAATAAAAGTAAAGTAATTTTGGATTATGCCCACACACCTGCTGCACTTGAATTAACTCTAATGAATTTAAAAGAGCAGTTTAGAGGAAGTAAAATATGTTTAGTTTTTGGCTGTGGTGGAGAAAGAGACTTTAAAAAAAGACCTATTATGGGCAAGATTGCTAGCAAATATTCTGATAAAATTTTTTTAACTGACGATAATCCTAGAAATGAAAACCCATCAAAAATTAGAAAAGAAATTAAAAGGGGAATAAAGAAAATTGAATTATATGAAGAGCCAAATAGAAAATATGCAATTCATAAGGCTGTGATGGGTCTTAATACCGGAGAAATTTTATTAGTTGCAGGCAAAGGTCATGAAAAAATGCAAGATTACGGTGGAAGAAAATTATTTTTTTCTGATAAAAGATTTATTTTAGAATCTATAAGAAATAAAAATAAATTTTTATCTAAAGACTTAAAGTTAAATATAATTAAAGAACAATCTCAATCAAAAATAAATAACAAAATTATTATTAAAAATGCTTCTATTAATTCAAAGTTAATAAAAAAAAATGATATTTTTTTTGCAATAAAAGGAAAAAAATTAGATGGGAATAAATTTATTGCAGAAGCTTTAAAAAAAAAATCGAGTTTAGCAATTGTTAATCGATTAAATAAAAATTGCCCACCATCTAAACAGATAAAAGTCAATAATACCTTGGAATTTTTAACAAAATGTTCATCGATTTTTAGAGAAAATATCAGTGCAAAAATAATCTCGATCACCGGAAGTTGTGGAAAAACAACATTGAAGGAAATGATTGGATCTACTCTTAAAAAGATATCAAGTACAACCTTTTCTCCAAAATCATTTAATAATAAATATGGTGTTCCTGTGAGTTTGTTTAATTTAAAAAAGAATAATAATTTCGGTGTTTTTGAAGTTGGAATGGATAAAAAGGGAGAGATTGATTACCTAACAAAAATAACTAAACCAGATGTAGGAGTAATTACAAACATAAGTTATGCTCATTCTAAAAACTTTAGAAATATTAAACAAATAGCTTCTGCTAAAGCAGAGATAATGAATAATATTACCCAAGGAGGCTCAATAATTTTAAATATTGATGATAGTTTTTATGATTATCTAAGAGATATTGCTATTAAAAAAAAGTTAAAGGTTATTTCTTTTGGAATAAAGAATAAATCATCGATGACTAAATTATTAAAGGTAAAAAAAATTAAAAATAAATATAATTTATTTATAAATGTAAGAGATATACATGTCTCTTTTTATTCTGACAGTGATAATAAAAGCCACCTATATAATATTCTTGCAACCTTAAGTACAATAAGTCTTTTTGTGGATATTAAAAAATTAAAAAAAAATATTTTTTTAGATTTCAAGATACCGAGTGGAAGAGGGAATATTCTTAATTTAAAATTAAAAAATAAAAAAATATTTTTAATAGATGAGACTTACAATTCAAATCCTTTGTCACTTAAATCAGCTATAGAAAATTACGATAAAATAGAATTAAAAAAATCAAAAAAATATTTAGTATTAGGAGATATGCTTGAGTTAGGAAAGCATTCCAAAAAACAGCATAAATTAATTAGCAAGATTATAAATAAAACAAAAATTGACAAAGTTTATGTTATTGGAAAATTTATAGAGGAAACTTTCAAAGGTTTGAATTTGAGCAAAAAAGCCAAAATACTAAACAATAAATTTGAGATATTTGATTTGATTAATAATGATTTAAATAATAATGATTATTTGATGATTAAGGGATCAAATTCTACAGGTCTTAATACGGTTGTAAAAAATCTTAAAAAGAGAATTTCCAATGTTATATGAATTATTATTAAACTATGTGGAATCATTCACTTTTTTAAATGTTTTTAAATATATTACTTTTAGAACTGGACTAGCTTTTTTCACATCGTTAATAATTACATTAATAATTGGTGGTCCTTTAATAAGATTATTTTCAAATAGAAAAATTTTTAATCCTATAAGAGAAGACGGACCCTCTGATCACATTATAAAAAAAATTGGTACACCGACTATGGGTGGTGTAATTATTCTTTTAGGATTGATTGTTTCTGTTTTACTATGGGCAGATTTAAAGAATATTTATATTTTATTTTGTTTATATATTGTCTCATCATTTGGACTCTTGGGTGCTTATGATGATTATAAAAAAATAAAAAATGATAGCTCATCTGGAATTTCCTCTAAATTAAAAATAATTATGCAAATTTCTCTTGCTACTTTAGGTTTAATAATTTTAACTTATTTTGTTGAATATGAAGAGTTCAGAAATCTTTATTTTCCATTCTTTAAAAATTTTATAATAAATTTAGGATGGTTTTTTATACCATTTTCAATTTTTGTAATTGTGGGTTCATCAAATGCTGTAAATTTAACTGATGGGTTAGATGGTTTAGCAACTGTACCTGTAATTTTAGTTGCAGGTTGTTTTGCATTTATAAGTTATGTTACTGGAAATATAGTTTTTTCAGAATATCTACAAATAATTTATATTGAAGGCACAGGTGAAATTTCAATTTTTTGTGGGGCAATTATTGGAGCCTGTCTTGGTTTTTTATGGTTTAATGCCCCTCCGGCTAAAATATTTATGGGTGATACAGGATCACTTTCATTAGGAGGATCTTTAGGAGCTGTAGGAATAATTACAAAGCATGAAATAGTTTTAGCAATAACAGGAGGCTTATTTGTTTTGGAGGCTTTATCAGTAATGGTTCAGGTAATTTCATTTAAATTAACAGGTAAAAGAATTTTTAGGATGGCACCGATACACCATCACTTTGAGAAAAAGGGTTGGCCAGAGTCTACAGTTGTCATAAGATTTTGGATTATCTCAATTATTTTGGCAATGATTGGTTTAGCCACATTAAAACTAAGATAAAGGGCTATAACTTGAATATCTTTTTAAATAAAAAAATATTAATTTATGGTCTCGGAAAAAGTGGCCAATCTGCTTTTAATTTTTTAAAAAAAAAAAATGAAGTCTTATTATACGACGATTTCAAATCAAATTTTAAAAATTTATTGATTAAAAAAAATTTAGTTAGTTACAAAAACATTTTAAAATTCAAATTTGATCTAATAGTATTGAGTCCTGGGATAGATATAAACAAATGTAAGTTAACAAATTTTTTAAAAAAAAATCAAAATAAAATTTATTCTGATTTAGACGTATTTTATTCTTTTTATAAAAATGATTGTATTACGATTACTGGTACTAATGGAAAATCTACAACCTGTCAGCTTATATATGAAATATTATTTAAACAAAAATTTGATGTAAAATTAGCTGGTAATATTGGAAATCCAATTTTATCAGTCAAAAATGTTAAAAAAAAAACAATTTTTGTAATTGAGGCATCTTCATATCAACTCGAGTATAGTAAAATTTTTAAATCCAAATATGCTGCTATACTCAATTTATCTCCAGACCATATTGAAAGACATAAAAGTTTGAATAATTATATTAAATCAAAGTTTAAACTTTTGAAAAATCAATTAAAAGGAAATGTAGCATTTGTAAAAAAAAATGATTTTCTTATCAATAGAGAGCTTAGGTCAAACAAATTTAAAAGTAAAATAATAAGAATTAACACTAATAAGAAAAATTATTTTTTGAATAAAATTGATAATAATTATTTTTTTAGTGAAACAAACCAAGAAAATTTACTTTTTGTATTAGAAATATTAAAAAAATTTAAGATTAATAAAAGTTTACTTATCAATACAATTCAAAAATTTAATGGGTTAAAATATAGACAACAAATAATACTCAAAAAAAATAATTTGACAATTATTAATGATTCAAAATCAACAAGTTTTTCATCATCTTTGAGTCTTCTCAAATCAAATAGAAATATTTATTGGTTGTTAGGAGGTGTTTATAAAAAAGGAGACAATTTTAATCTATCAAAAAAGTATTTTAAATATATCAAGGCTTTTATTTATGGAAAAAATAAAAATTTTTTCATTAAAAAACTCAAAGGAAAAATTATTTACAAAGATTTTAAAAATTTAAAGGATGCTTTAAAAAATGTTTTAATGATTATAAAAAAAGAAAAATTTTCTAATAAAATTATATTATTTAGTCCATGTGCTGCATCTTTTGATGAATTTCGAAATTTTGAAGATAGGGGTTTATATTTTAATAAGTTAATTAAAAAATATAAAAATGAAATATACTAGGTCAATCTACAATATTTATTATGAGTGGTGGAAAAATATAGACAAGTTTATATTTTTTTTAATCATCTTATTATTTATTACTGGGCTTTTTTTTTCTTTAGTTTCCACATCTCTTTTGGTCTCAGATAAGTTGAATACAAACGATTATACATTTTTTTTTAAACACCTTACTTTTGTAATACTAGGGGTGATAATTATTTTTATTTTATCTTCAATCAATGAAGAAAAGCTCTTTAAAATTTCTCCTATGATTTTTTTATTTTCTCTATTTTCATTGTTATTAGTACCCATCGTAGGCGTCGAGGTAAATAGCGCACAAAGATGGATAGATTTATATATATTACCAAGATTTCAGCCGATAGAACTTGTTAAACCTTTTTTGATAATTTTAATAAGTTTAATTTTAAGTAGTCAAAAATATACAAATATTTATCTTAAATATTTATTTTCTTTTTCGATAACTTTAATTATAGCTTTATTGTTAGCGGCTCAACCTGATATCGGGCAAACTCTATTGGTTTTTTTTATTTGGTCGGTTTTAATTTTTATATCAGGAATAAATGTCATCTTTTTAATAACATCTTGTCTAATTTTATTTATAGGTCTTTATTTTACAATTAATTTTATCCCAAGATTTGCATATATAAAAAATAGAATATTATCATTTTTCAACTCTGAGACTGGCACACATAACGCTCAATCAGAAAAAGCAATGGATTCTATAACTAGTGGTGGATATTTTGGAAAAGGTATCGGAGAAGGTACTCTAAAAAATAGAATACCTGAGGCTCATACAGATTATATCATATCTGTGATTTCAGAAGAGTTTGGTGTGATTGCCATAATTTTAATCTTATTTATGTTTTTAATATTTATTTATTCAGTTTTTAAAAAAGTTTATTTAGAAAATATAGAAAGGACAAAATTAGTTTTGGTAGGTTGTATAAGTCTTATCTTGATTCAAGTTATGATACACATCGGGGTAAATATAAGATTATTCCCAACGACGGGGATGACATTACCTTTTATAAGTTATGGTGGCTCTTCAATTATTAGTATTTCAATCTTGTCAGGTATAATTCTGAATTTAACCAAAAGAAAGATTAATTAAAATGACAAAAAATTATTTAGTTTCAACAGGAGGTTCAGGTGGACATGTTTCGCCAGCAACAGTTCTTTATGAGCATCTGTCAGAGGAAGCTAATATAATCATATCAACAGATAAAAGAGGCTTAAAATATTTAGATAAAAACAAATATCAAATTGAAATCATTGATACACCTAAATTGAATAACATCTTCATTTTGCCTTTGAACGTATTTGTTATTTTTATTTTAACGATAAAATCATTTTTTTTATTAAAAAAAAAAAAAATAAATAAAGTTTTTTCCACAGGTGGATATATGTCTTTACCATTAATTTTAGCTTCTAAAATTTTAAGATTAGAGATTTTTTTGATTGAACCAAATCACATTTTAGGTCGAGCTACTAAGTTTTTTTTAGATTCATGCAAAAAAAAATTTTGTTATAATGAGGAAATAAAAAATTTTCCTGAAAAATTTAAAAATAAAATTATAATCATCGATCCATTAGTGAAAAAGCAAATCTACGAATTGAAATTTATAAAAAAAAATAGTGAAAAATTTACGATATTAATTGTTGGAGGTAGTCAAGGGGCAAATATTTTTAATAAAGATTTAAAAGATTCTATTTTAAAAATATCAAAAAATAATTCAATTAGGATTATTCAACAAACTTATGATTCAAATATTTCCATATTAAAAGATTTTTACTCTAAAAATAATTTAGATAATAACATTTTTTCTTTTGACATAAATTTTGGTGATATTCTTCAACAGGCAGACCTTTGTATAACAAGAGCAGGAGCTTCAACCTTAGCCGAGTTATCAGTTATTAATATTCCATTTATTGCAATTCCTTTACCAACATCAAAAGATAATCATCAATTTGAAAATGCGAATTTTTATAGAAATAATAATTGTTGTTGGATAATTGAACAAAAATATTTTGAGGATGAAATTGAAAAACTTTTAATAAATATTTTAAATGATAAAAGAGAATATCTTGAAAAAAAAGAAAATTTAAAAAAATTGAATAATAAAAACACTTGGAAAAATGTTAATCAAAAAATATTAAGAGTTATTAATGAAAATAGAGTTAGCTAAAACAGAAGTCATTCATTTTATAGGTATTGGAGGAATAGGAATGAGCGGACTTTCTCTGATCATGAAAGAGAAAGGATTTAAAATTCAAGGTAGTGATTTATCTTTTAATAAAAATATTGAAAGACTAAAGAGAGAAAAAATAAAAGTTTTCTACGGTCAAAATAAAAAAAATCTTAAAAATGCAACAATTGTTGTTATTTCCTCAGCAATTAAAAAAAACAATCCAGAATTTGTTGAGGCAAAAAAAAAGAAATTACCTATTATTACAAGAGGCAAAATGTTGGCTCATATTGTTTCGTTAATGAAAAACATTGTAATAGCCGGTTCCCATGGAAAGACAACAACTACCTCATTAGTAGCCTCAATTTTTCAAAATTCAAAATTAGATCCAACAATTATCAATGGTGGTGTTATCAATTCATTAAAAAATACGGCAAAGCTTGGTAAAAGTGATTGGTCAATATTGGAAGCAGATGAGTCAGATGGAAGTTTTGTTCATATACCTCCAACATATTCTATAATTACAAATATTGATAGGGAACACATGGATTTTTATAATTCAATAGACGATTTAAAAAATTATTTTATTAAATTTATTGAAAAAGTTCCGTCGTTTGGAAAATCATTTATATGTTTAGATGATAAAATTAACAATGACATTGTAAAAAAATTGAAAAACCAAAATTTTTATACTTATGGAACAAATCCTCGTTCAAACTTTTTAATTAAAAATGTAAGCCAAAATACTAGATTTAGTGAGTTTGATTTGCACGTGAACGTTCCTAATAAAAAAAAATTAACTCTAAAAAAAATTAAAATACCTTTACTTGGTATTCACAATATTAGAAACTCAGTAGCTGCTGCATCGGTTGCTTTGACAGTCGGGATATCAATAAGAAATATAAAGCAAGGATTACTTAACTTTAAGGGAGTTCAAAGAAGATTTAATAAAATTTTTACATTTAACGGTATAGATTTTTATGATGATTATGCTCATCATCCTACAGAAATTAAAATGGTATTAGATGGTGTTAATAAGGTTTATCATGACTATGAAAAAGTTTGTATTTTTCAACCTCACCGTATTTCAAGATTAAAAGATTTAAAAAGGGATTTTTCATTTTCCTTTAAAAATGCCGATACAGTTATTTTATGCCCAATTTATACAGCAGGTGAAAAAATTAAACTAGGATTTGATTACAAAAATTTTGCTAAAGAAATAATTAAAAACTCAAAAGTCAAATTATTTTTAGTAGATAATTGTCCTCAATTAGCTAAGTTTTTAAAAAATAATCTGTATGGTAAGAAAATTATAATTGGAATGGGCGCAGGGTCAATTTCTAATTGGATGAGAGAACTTCCACAATTAATAAAATGAACATTATTAAATTAAAAAAGTTATTAGATGACTTTGGGGAAAATGTTAAATTTGAATATGATTTAAAAAAAAAAAATTGGTTTAATATTGGTGGTAAATCAAAAGTTTTTTATAAGGCTGAAAGTTTGAAAGAATTAGT
>VMHT01191952.1_pt1 | contig 12903 bp, 10 predicted proteins | sample 4693611 | NCBI WGS metagenome assembly VMHT01 (sample SAMN12280063, study PRJNA550983) | marine metagenome | isolation source: seawater sampled from same location over 5 years 0.02-0.2 micron viral filtrate | place: USA: collected off the coast of southern California halfway between the port... ... | reverse complement strand
TTAGAAGGACATCAGACACAAAAAAACAAGTTTGATCCTATCTTTGGTGTTGGAAGTATGAGAGAATTGTTTAAAGAGGAATTAATTAGTTTGCCTTATGGTAGTGCAGAAAGTGAAACTAAGAGTAATATATATCGTAGACAACTAATTTATTTTTCTACAGGTGCTAGTAAGCAATCTGGTAGAAATAACAAGAGTGATGTTGTTATGGCTAGTTGGTTTCCTATGAGAGTTATTAGGAGATTACAAAAAGAAAGACTAGCTGAAGTAGGATTAGATTATGAACCAAGTTTTGGAGAGTGGGATTTAAGCGATATGAACGAAAGCCCTTGGGGTTAAAGTGACACCAGAAGAAATACAATATCAAATAACACAGTTGCACTATGACAATCAAAGTGCATACTCTACTAGAGGTCGTATTCGTGCAATTATGAATGGTGGTCCTGATGGCATTATGGCTTTACTTGGTGATCAACTTACAGGTTTTCAAGATTTTCAAATACCTGTACCTAACTTAATGATGTCAGGTTTAGAACACTTGTCACAAAAGATAGGTCGTATTCCTAACTTAAAAGTAGATGTACCTAACAATAAAGATTCTGACAGAGCTAGAGCTAAAGCAGATAAGATAGCTCGTATCGTAACTTCGTATGATGACACACAAAAACTAGATTTACAAATGCCACAAGTAGGTAGATGGCTACCTGGTTATGGTTTTGCTGTATGGGTTATTAGAGAGAAAAAAGGACCTGATGGTACGCCATATCCTTGTGCAGAATTAAGAGACCCTTACAACTGTTTCCCTGGTTATTTTGGTGCAGACCAACAACCAAAAGAAATGGCTATTGTTCGTAGAGTTCCTAAAGAAGCTCTAGCAAGAACTTATCCAAAATTTGCAGAAAAGATTATGGATAAAGATGGATATGCAACTAATACATTAGGTATAGGTAATGCGTATGCTTCTGCTTATACAGATTCTTACAATGGTAGTTGGGCTAACTCAAATGGCGAAGGTGACTTATTAGCAGAGTATTATAACGAAGAAGGTACATACATATTCCATATGACCTCTGCAACTATTCTTGACTTTATACCAAACCCACTAGATAGTGGACCTTCATTTGTTGTTGCGAAGAAATTTGCTTTTGACAGATTACAAGGACAGTATGACCAGATCATAGGACTTATGGCTTCTATGGCAAAGATTAATGTGATGTCAATAATAGCTATGGAAGATGCAGTCTTTACAGAAACAAACATATCTGGTGAGATAGAATCAGGACAGTATCGTAAAGGTAGATTTGCTGTAAACTATTTAGCTCCAGGTACACAAGTTAGCAAACCTGCATCAAATGTTCCTTATCAAATATTTCAACAAATAGACAGAATAGAACGACAACTACGTGTTGGTGGTTCTTATCCTGTATCTGATGATTCACAAAGTCCACTTAGCTTTGCAACAGGTAGAGGATTAGAAGAACTAGGTGCAAGTATGTCACTTATGATTAGAGAGTATCACACAGTTATGGCTGATGCTATAGAGATGATTGATGCTAAAAGATTAGAGTGGGATCAGAAAATGTATGGTGGAGAATCTAAAGACTTATCTGGTTATTACAACAATCAGTTTTTTAGTGAAAAGTATGAACCATCAAAAGATATACAAGGTGCATACAAGACACGCAGAGTTTATGGTGCTATGGCTGGATATGATGAGCCACAGAAGATTGTAACAGGGCTGCAATTACTCCAAGCAGGTATCATAGACACACAAACACTACAAGAGAACCTTGATGGGTTAGATAACCTCACAACTGTAAACAGTAGAATTACAAAAGAAAAAGCAGATAAAATACTTTTTGATACATTATTGGCTCAGGCACAACAAGGAGATCCTAAAGCAACAATGGCTGTTGTGCAGATAAGAAAGAATCCAGATGATATGCAAAATATTTTGGATAAGTTTTTTACTGCAGAAGAACCAGAAATACCAAATGCAGAACAAGAATTGCTTGGAGGAGGTTCCCTACCACCACAGGGTCCTCCACCAGGCATAGCACAGTTACTACAAGGTATGGGTGGATAATGAATATAAATAGTGACTTTGCAGAAATTGTACACAATTCTTTATATGATGTTGATGAACTAGGTGATGATATATTACTAGAAGAAGATGTATTACAACCTAGAATGTTTCACGATCAAATGCCACCATTAGCTTTTCCTTTTGGATATATGATTATAAGTTCTACATTTATGTTTTACGAAGATGAGGATGAAGATGGCAACGAGAAGTTCTAGTAACAAAGGTACTGATAAAAGAGCATTAAATGTTCCACCTGCTGCTAGAAATTATCAAGATAATACACAAGCTGTACGTAGAATGCCTGGTGTTGCTTATGGTGAACAAAAAGCATTAACAGAACAACAACAAGCTGCACCTTTGTCAAAAGATACAACTCCACAAGCACAACCTAGTGCTGCAAGACCTATGCCACAAATGGATGTATTTGCACAAACACAAAGACCAAGTGAACCTGTTACATCAGGATTACCTTTTGGTCCTGGTGTTACACCAATGACTACACCAGAACAAGGCATTCAAGATGTTAAAAACTTTATTTATGAAAGTTGGTTAGCAACTGGAGATGATAGTTTACTAGAGTTTTTGTAATGGTTTATAACGATTTCTCACAAGACAAAGCTGAAAAATTAAGCAAAATAAATCAAACAAGTTTTAGTGTACCAGAAACAGTTATGGTACAAATGGCTAAAAATAATACTGATGATTCTTTTATAGAAAAAATGACTACTTTTTTTACTAGAAATAAAGTAGGTCCTTTTGAAAGATTAAAAAACTCTATTGCAACACAAACAGGTATAAATCCAGACACAGTATCTTCTTTAAGAGAACTAGGATTAAAAACTACTTTTATGGGAGCACGATCTTTGTGGGAAGATACATTTCCTAGAGTAGGTAGAGCTATATCTTTAAAACAACAAGGTGTATCTGATCCTTGGAAAAAAGCAGATGTTAGTCCTTTTGGCGTATGGAAAGCAGAAAGAGAAAAAGGAAATGTAACTGATTTTGGTTCAGCAATTTTTGGTGACACAAATCCTGAAGATACACAAGAGTATAAAGATTTAATTGACAAAGGTTTTAGTACAGAACAAGCTAGAGCAAAAGTATTGAAAAACAAAGGTAAAAATATATGGACTTTAATAGAAGAAGAATCAAAAAAAGTAGATTTACCAGAAAGTACATCAAGAGCTTTAGCAGCTAGAGGCAAAGGAACACAAGCTACTTTTGGTAGAGTTATGTGGCAACCATTACATTTTATTGTAGGTCCAGAGGATGAAGCATATGATTTTTGGACAGGAACTGTTGATTTAGCTGCAAATATTCTTGACCCTACTTTTATAGTAGGTAAAGCTGTTAAAACTGTAAAAGCAGGTACAAAAATGTTAGCATTGTCAGATGATGCTGCAGCTAGTGTGGGTTTATTAAATGGTTTTGTAAGAAAGTCATTTAGTAAAAGAACAGTAGAGCAAGTAATAGATTCTAAAGATGGCGACAAAATTGCAGAGTTTTTATTAAATAATAAAAACAATCCTGCCACAATACTAGAAAAATCTAATTTTAAATTTGTAAATAAATATATTATGCGTGACCAACAATTAGCAGATACAACAACAAAATTTATGTTAGATTTGCAAACTATAGAAGAAACAGGAGATGCAGGATTAAAAGCTGTTAAAGAACTTTTAAAAACTAATACAAAGGTTGTTGTGTCTGCTACAGAAGGTATGGTTCCTAAATTACAAAAAAATGGAAAACTTACACAGTATTTAGATACTTACTTTGGTCCACAATACAATACAAAATTAAGAGCTAGTAATCCTGATCAGTTGCTTGTCAATTACAGTAAGTTTTTAAAACAAATAGACCCAACAGGTAAAATAGTAGATAGAAATAAAAGATTGTCTGATTTAATTGGTGAGCTAGATGCGTTAGGAACAAAAGACCCATTTTTAAAAGGAAACATAATTATTAATTCAGTTGTAAAAGATATGGGTTCATTAAGACAAGTTATAACAAAAAACTTTGAAGATACAGGTAAGTTAAATGACAGGTCAGAAAAATTAATTAAAAAGGTATTTACTAACTTAGGCAAATATATAGAAGAAGTACCAGACCAAGTAGGTAAAAACAAAAGAGTATATACACAATTAGGTAACTTACCTAATGAACTTAAAAGTCAATGGTCAAGAGAACTTAGTGATAGAGGTTGGTCATCATCAGAAATAACAAAAGGTTTTGACACATTTGCTAATCAACCAATTATAGAATCTGTACTTACAAGAGATTTAACTTTGCCACAACCATCAGAGGTTATAAAACTTGTTAATAGTTTAGATAAAAGTATGAAAGGTAATTTTTTAAGAATGGCTGATATTGTTGGCGAAGTAGGCATAGACAATGCTTTAAATTTCTATGTTGGTAAAGTTTTTAAACCTATTGCATTGTTAAGACCTGCTTGGACAGTTCGTGTTATAGCAGAAGAACAATTAAGAGTTATAGCTGATGGTGTGTTAGGAATTAGAGATAATTATTTAAGTCCTATGAATATATTAGGAAGAATGGGATTAATAGATGTAAGACCTTCTGCTGCTAGGTCTGGTTGGTTAAATAATGGTGTATTTGAAGCAGGTATAGGAGAAGCAGAATCAAGAGCATTTAATAACCTTACAGGTAGATTAAATAGACAAGGTATAGAGTTTGAAACAGTACAAAGAGTAGGTGGAGCAGGAACTGCAACACAAGCAAATACTTCTAAATGGAATCAAGGACAATTTAGAGTTATAAATAATTATTTAGATAGTAGGTTGACAAAAAAAATTGCAGAAATAAAAATGTTAGGTCCTGACAATGCTGTATCACAACTAAAAAAATCTAAAGCTACTGAACAACTTATAGATGATTTGTTAGAAGAAGGTAATGAATTAAGAGAAGCTATGTTAGCTATATCTACTAGCACAAACAAAGAAAACATATGGCAAGTATTAACTGACACTACTGACAGAAATTTAATTAAACAATTTTTAAATACATTAGATGATGCAATAACAGCAGACTTATCTAAGAGTGGCGATCTTACAGCAGAGATGTGGGAGTTACTTGCTACTGGTAAATTTAAAAATGCTGATGGCACAGTTATAGACATAAAACAAATAACAAGAGGTTCTGCAACAAAAGCAGAAATAGAATTATTTAATGCTAATCAATTAGATTCAAAAAGAACTAGACAAATAGCAAAAACAAATGCAGATAATCAGAAAAAAGCTATTGATGAATACGTAGCTAAATTTGGTGATGGTTTAACTGAAGATGTAGGATTTAGAACAGTACCTATGGAACTTAAAAGTCCAGGCATAGGACAAAAAATAACCGAGCTAGGTATGGAGTGGTTAATGACTAGACCTACTAACAATATGTCACGAATACCAGTATTTAAATCTACTTATTGGAACAAATCAGCAGAACTTATATCTATTAGTTCAGAAGCAGTAAAACAAAAAATATTAAAGGGTGCTAAAAAAGCTGGTATTAATGATAAACAAATAAAGAAATGGGATAAGTTATATAAATCTGCTGGTGATGAAGGAATAAATGATGCAGAACTTATAGAAATATTTGCTAAAGGTGCTGCTGTACAAAAAACAAAAGATTTATTGTACGACATAACTGAAAGCAGAAGATTCTGGGATGTTGCAAGGTGGATATTTCCTTTCGGTAATGCGTATCAAGAAGTATTGACAACTTGGTTAGGATTGCTTGGTACAAACCCTGGTATTGTATCAAGAGGTTCAACTATATGGAATGGTGCAACACAACCAACAGATACATTAGAAGATACAGGCAAAGGTTTCTTTTATGAAAATCCTACTAACGGATCAGTAGTATTTAATTATCCTGGTACAGGAATAGTACAAGATTGGATGTTTGGCGATTCAGAAAATCCTTTAGATGTTAATGTAAATTTACCTGTGTATGCACAAAGTTTAAATATAGCTGCGACAATACTTCCTGGTTTTGGTCCTGTCATAAGGCTACCTGCTGCATTTTACTTTAGAAATTACCCAGAAGATAGTTTTGCAAACGAAATTATTTTTGGTGACTTTCCTGCACCAAACATAAAAGAACCTGGAGATATAGCTAGAGCTGCTGGTGTTGTTCCTGCGTGGATGGATAAATTTTATAAAGTAGCTTTTAACAAAGAAGAAAACTCGCAAGGTATATTTGGTAATACTGTTATGGACACATACGAAGCATTATTATATGCAGGTCTTATTGATGACAGTAATGAAGATGGTTTTAAAAAAGGTATGAATTTAGCTGTAGATAAAGCAAAAGGATTATTTTATATTAGAGCAGTATCGCAGATGTTAGGTCCTTCAGGTGTTGCTACTCCAATATACGAAATAACACCAGGAAATTCTCGTATGTTTTTCTTGGAAACTCTAGCAGATGAATACAGAAGTATTAAAGCATCTAACAATTATGATGACACACAAGCATTAAAAGTATTTACTGATAGATATGGATTTAATCCACTTGCTTTAACTGTATCTAAAACTATATCTATAGAAAAATTCCCAACTACAGAAGATAGTTATAAATGGTATCAGCAGAACAGAGAAGTCTATGAAGATTATCCTTATGTTGCTTGGTATTTAGACCCACCACCAGAATACGCAGAGTTTTCATTTACTGCATATAGAGAAGGATTGTTTGAGGGCAAAAGACAATATCGTACACCTGAACAATGGGCAATAGCTAAAAATAAATTACTTGGTGCTGTAGCATTAGATAAGTTTGAAAGAGATTTAGGTATTGTAGGAAACAGCACAGAAGCTGCTAGATATGTTAGAAACAGATACAAAAAAGAACTTATGGATAAGTATTGGGGTTATGGGCAACCTAACATTGTCGGATCACCTAACAAACCAACTATAGATATGCAAATAACACAATTAGAAAAAATGGTAAATGACCCTAAATTACAAAACAATAAACAAGTTATTACAATAAATAAATATTTAAAGCAAAGACAAACTGTAATTGATTTATTAGTAGATCAGGGTGAATCAGAAACAGCTTGGAAACAATCTAATAAATATATTGCAGTAAGGCAAATATTAAGAAAATATGCTGATAATCTTGTAGATGAAAATCCAGATTTTGGTCCTATTTTTGACCAATTATTGGCAAAAGAGTTACAACCAGAATATGAAGATGATTTGTTGCTACAATTAAATCAAGGTAATAATAGATAATTATGGATGAACTGTTAAAAAAATTTAAAAATGAAATACTTACTCTTATAGATAGAGGAGTTGTTGGTAGTACAAGATTTGTACCTACTCCTGAACAAATTAACTCAATTATGTTAGCTGAAACTTATATGGATGCTAAAGAAGCTGCATTATCTTATGGCTGGAATGACTATGTAAGTATGTTTGAAGCAAGAAATGAAACTGATGTATCACCTGAAGAAGAAATGATTATGCAATTAAGTAAAGAATTGCAAGAGTTACAAGCATCAGATAATCCATTTATAGGTGTTGAAGGCGATACAAAGATAATGTATCAAGGTGTAGAAACAACAATAGCTGATTATGGTGACAATTTCTATAAAAATAATGACAATGATTTTGAATTTTTAAATTCTTCACCAGAACAAATAATGGAATTACAAGCTGACTTAGTTAATGCAGGATTGTTAGGTCCTAAAGTAGGAAAACCTTTTAGACCTGGTGTGTGGAATCCAAAATTAGAAGGCGATATAATGTTTAGTTTAATGTCACAAGCTAATGCTATAGGTATAGGTAAAAAAGAAAATGGTTGGCAAAATGTATTAGAAAGTTATATACAGAATCCTGTTGCTATGGGATTACAAGTTGATCCATACTTACCACCAGATTATGACAGTATTGCAACAAGTGTAAATAATTTATTTAAACAACAATTAGGCAGAGACCCAATGCCATACGAGTTAAAGTTGTTAGCTAATACTTATATGTCAGAAACAGAAAAAGCATATAACCAAAAAGTTATGTTATTAGAAGAAGCAAATAATATGGTTGCTACTCCTGATAACTTAATGGAGTATGGTAATCACATACAGAAAAAAATAATAGAAGAACAAGGTTTAACAGAAATAGATCCTGGTGCTGGTATGTTTGCAAAGTTTCAACAAATAACTGCTGAAGAACAAGAAAGGTTAAAAGATTATGGTGATATTCAAAAAACTAATAGTCTCATTCTTAATAGCATCACAGGTGCTCCAAGGTAATATTATGGAAGTAGATAGAGATATTATGAATACAAATCCAGCTTTAATAGATATATATTTAAGTGCATTGAAAATGAAAGAAAGCACAAACAATTATCTAGCTAAACACTCACCTAGTGTTATAGAAGATTTTGTTACAGGAAAACCTATACGAGTACAAGCATTAGGTGCTTATGGAATACTTGATATAAATTGGGATGTGTGGTCTAAACAAGCAGGACTTGCTGGTGCTGACTGGAAAGATAAAGCTGCACAAGATGCAGTAGCTAAATACAAAGTACAAGAGTATTTTAATAAATTTGGTTCTTGGGATTTAGTATCTGTTGCTTGGTTTGCAGGACCTGGAGATGCAAGAGATTTAAAAAATACAGGAACATTAGATATGAGCCAACAAGATTCTAATGGAACAGATATTGCTGATTATATTGCTGGTATGAATAAATTAATTGGTGAAGAACTAATGAATATAGAAGTTCCTATGGAAACTTTTGAAACACCAAGAATATACTCTGGTCCTGTAGAAGTACAAGGTGCTAATCAAGATCAAGATACAGTATTTGCAGCACAAATTTTAAATTCATTAACTAAAGCAAATGCAGGTGGAGTAAGACCTAGTTTAGATGGTGATTATAAATCACAAGTACCAGCAGCAGCAGGTGAAATGGATGTTACTAAACTTAAAACACAAATAAGAAGAAACGAGAAGAAGTAATGGCACAAGTTGTTGTATATGGACCTAATGGAGCTAGGACTACTGCTAATACAGAGAAAAGACCTGGTGAAAAAAAATCAGAGTATGAAAGACTGTTAGCTGGTGAAATAAAAGGTAGAGAAGGTTACGCAGGTGCAACACAAGCAGAACCATTAACAGAAGATTATCCTGGTGATTATGGTGGTGAAGATGCTTCTACTCCAGTAAATCAAAGAGAAAGTGTAGTAGGAGTAGGTAATACAGATTACGATAAGAAAGATTATTCTTTTGCTGGTCCTGGTCCAACACTAAATATTCCTGATCCATCTGGTACAGATGAACCAACAGCAAGTCCAGGACAAGCATCTGAACAGTTTTCACAACTTGTTGATTCTGGACAAAGAGATTTTTTAAACATACCTGAAAATGCTTTTTTATGGGATGTTGATGGAACACTATATTTAGCTTATGAAGTTCCTGGTTCTGGTGGAGAAGTATATGATGGAGAACCAATGTATATGGCATATACAGTTGTAGAAAACGATTTAATAAAAGCTGGTTTAGTATCTCCAGAAGCACCAACACCAGAAATAAATAGAACAATGCCTAAAGAATTATTTGATTCTACAACTATTGTATTTGGTAATACAAATCAACTTACATCAGAAATAGATAATCCTTTTGCTAGTTTTAGAGAAACAATAAGTGAACAAGCACAAGTTGCACCTTGGATAAAAGATGAAGAAATGTTGTCTTTAATTGCAGAAGCTGCTTTAGAAGGTAGAACTGTTACTGATGCTGAATGGCAATCTACTACTTGGTATCAAACTAATAATGAAACACAAAGAGAATGGCTAAGAACTTTTTACGGAGATCCTACAACTGCTACTGCATTAAAAACAGATGCAGAATTAGCAGTATCTAATTCTTTACGTGCTGCTGGTATAAACAATGTACCAGAATCAGTTAGTAATTGGATGGCTAATCAGTTTGTTACTGGTGCTTGGACAGATGCTTACACAAGTGAACAAATTAAATTGTTTGCAGACCCATTTGCACCAGGTGAAAGAGATAATTCTTTTCAAACATATTTAGATACTGTTACTTTGACTGGTTTAGACAGAACAACAGAAAGAGAAATGGAAGTTGAAGAACTATACAAAAAATGGTTAGGTCCACAATTAGGTCAATTAACTCAAGATGAGATAGCAGAAACAGCAGGTAAATTGTGAAGTGATCCTGACTATCGTGATAAATTAATTAGTTCTCTTAAACAATCAAGACTTGCTGCTTTTAGTAATTACACAAATCCAGAACTTACATATGAAGATATTGCAAGACCTTGGAGAAACTTAACAACTTCTGTTTGGGGTCAGACAGCAGATGAAACACAAGGTTGGTGGCAGGAAATGGTCAAGACTAATGACTTTGCTAAAGCACAAAATACACTTAGAGAAAAAGGTTTAGAACAAGATATTACACAAGTTACAACAGATGCAACACAAGCATTACAACAAGCACTAGGACAAGGCACAGTAAGCCAGTCAGGAGTTAATGTATAATGGCAACTTACGCTGAATTAGCACAGAGTTTATATCCCAATATGCCACCTGATGTATTAGCATTGTTTGCTAGTGAGTGGTCAAGAACAGGCGATCCACAAGTAGCTATTGCAGAAGTAAGAAGAAGTGATGTTTATGAGATAGCATTTCCAGGTAACAAAAGACCAGATGGAACAGTTAAGTTTGATGAAGTAACTTATACAGGACTTAAAGAAAGTTATATAGGTACATTAGCAGAGTATGGTATTCCAAGAAACACATCAGTTGATTTACTAACAGATAGATTTACAGGATTAATAGAAGGTGAAGTATCTGCTAGAGAATTTGCACAGAGAGTAGATGCTGTGTATCAAGGCATACAAGAAAACATACCAGAAGTTACAGAGTTTTATAGAGAAAACTTTGGCTTAGAACTTACACCAGAAGCTATCTTTGTTGGTGCATTAGACCCAACAGTAGGCGAGGAAATAGTTGCAGGTAGAATAACTACTGCACAGATTGGTGGAGAAGCTGCAAGAGCAGGATTTGAAATCACAGGTGATTTTGCACAGAGATTACAAAGAGCTGGTATATCACAAGCACAAGCTAGACAGTTATTTACTTCTGCAGAAACAGAGCTACCAAGATTACAAGAACTACAAACAAGAGGTGGAGTAGAAACACCAGATCAGATATCATTAGAGGAATTTACAGAAGCAGCAGTATTCCAAAGTCCTGAAGAACTAGAGGAGATACGACAACTTGAAGCAGAAGAAGCTAGTAGATTTGCACCAGTAGGTGGAGCTGCTAGGCGTGGTGCTAGAGTTACAGGATTAACCGAACAATAAACCTTGACATACTACATATAGTGGTATAATTAAATTGTCGCATAGTGGTAGTCTGCGAATATAAATTGACTCTGCACCTCCAGTTTATATCTGGCGTGTAAACTGTGTATTTCAATTCGCCTAGTATCTGAATAGCCGAAAGTGGCTGACAATTTTTGTTATTCTGTATTATTATTTGTCGCCTATCACATCATTATCCCAAGGATGGTGTAGCTAGTAGAAAACTTGGAGTAGGAGAAATAATGGAAAACGAAGTAGAAAATACAGTAGAGGATATGCAAGAAGATAACAATGCGATTAAGCAAATGCGTGAACGTATTAAAGAGCTTGAATCAGTAGAGAAAGAATTTAAGTCTGTAAAGATGGCTAACGCTATCCAAGATGCAGGTTTTGATCCTCAATCTGGTGAAGGTAAAGCACTTAAAGACTTGTATAAAGGTGAGTTAGAAGCAAATGCTATAAAAGAGTTTGCATCTAATTATGGTTGGGGTAATGCTCCAGCTGAACCAACACAAGAAGAACTACAAAGACAAAGAGTTGTTTCTGGTCAAGATAGTTTAGATACTGTTATAGAAGCATCAGTTCCTGTAGAACCTGTAGGTCTTGATGACCAAATTGCACAAGCACAACAAGATGGTGATTGGCAAACAAGTTCTAATCTCAAAGCAGATAAATTAAGATCACTAACTCAAAAAAAGTAAAGGAGATTTAAAATGGGTGCAGTATCAGGATTGGGAGATTCATACGATCTTCCTAATTACGTGGGTGAGTTATTTAACATAACACCTAACGATACACCTTTCCTTTCTGCTATTGGTGGAATGACTGGAGGTAAATCAGTTACCTCTAAACAGTTCACCTGGCAAACAGTTGACAATGCAACAGCAGCTCAAACAGTAGTAGCTGAAGGTGCAGATGCAACTTTCGCAGAGAGAAGCAGATCTGAAGTAACTAACGTTACTCAAATTATGCAATATGGTGTACACGTTTCCTACACAAAACAAGCAGCTGTAGGCAACCTTAACGGAGAATCTATTATAGGAAATCAGCCAGTTCAAGATGAATTGTCTTTCCAACTAGATATGGCTATGAAAAGAGCAGCCAGAGACATTGAGTTCTCTTTCCTAAGAGGTTCATATGTTGCTGACACAAACGTAGGAACAGCAAGAAAAACAAGAGGAATGTTATCAGCTATCGCTACTAACGAAGTAGCAGGTGGTAACGCAGCTCTTGATCAAGCAAAAGTAAATGCTTTGATGAAAGCTATGGCAGATTCAGGAGCTCCATTCGAGCAACCTGTAATTATGGCTAACGCTTTCCAAAAGCAAAAACTATCTTCAATCTATTCAAGTGCTTTAGCACTTGCACCAAGAGATAGAAACTATGGTGGTGTTAATATCAACACTATAGAAACTGACTTTGGTGAAGTAGGTATTGTCTATAGCAGACACTTACCAGCTGAAGAT
>VMHT01014960.1_pt1 | contig 12904 bp, 3 predicted proteins | sample 4693611 | NCBI WGS metagenome assembly VMHT01 (sample SAMN12280063, study PRJNA550983) | marine metagenome | isolation source: seawater sampled from same location over 5 years 0.02-0.2 micron viral filtrate | place: USA: collected off the coast of southern California halfway between the port... ... | reverse complement strand
GCACCAAAAGCAGTGAGCATAAGGATTTGCAGCAAGTCAACATAAGAATCCTTTACATTGAATGCGACATTATCCATGCTGTCTATAAACATAGTAACCATAAACATGCTCATCAGAGCAATAAGAGTAACAGGTCTGATAAGCTTTGCAAGCTTCACGTCGCTACCCATGTCAGCCTTCCATCTTTCAGTCACATTATTTTGAAACTGAATCTCTGCATCAACAGCAGCTACTCCTTCGTCTGTATTGACATCGGGGTCTTTGTCGATAAGGTTTTTAACAATGCCCAAACCCCCTTGGTCTGGCAAGAGATCTCCTACCACATTAAGAATGTTGGGTGCTTTTGACTTGAGCCATTTACCTAGCCCCGTGTCCTTAATTTTCTTTTCTGATTTCATCATACTTCTTGTTAAAGTCCATAATTATTTTTCTTTCTTTCTCCATCAGCTCCTCCAGCCTGATAAGTCTTTCTGCGTAGTCGCTGAGGTCTCTAGCTTTTCTTCTCTGACTCCTTAAAACCTTGAGCTGCTTCTTTGCTGATTTCAAGTGAGCGTTCATTATAGCAACTCCCTTGTGTCTATCAGCATCGAACATGCCCTCTTTAATTTCATTTGCTGACTGCCCAATCTCAAGAGAGTACGAGTCAAACAAATCGTAATCATAGTATCTAGATGCGGAGCCATACATCTTGCGAAGGATCGGAACGTCGTTGAACTCCAGATCCACGTCACCATCAACAAACGCTTTGTTGCCAGCCTTCCTCACCAACTCCCCTGAACGAGTTACGAATCTACCCGCACCGCCCAAGAAGTACTCGAAGAGATACCAGCCTTTGTCTGGGTTTGTATCAATCCACCCACTCTTAAACTCAGACCCACCAGTAGCTTCGTTAAAGAAGCTGAACAGGTCTGAGATAAACTTAGGAGATCTAAAGGACATCGTGGACTCAGGCTTCGCAGTGCCGCCCGGGAACTGCTCTGCATAAACCCTGCTGCCAAAGAAGGTTTCGTTGTTTGCTACCTCGATAAACGGCTTGGCGATTGTTGGGGCAAGCCCCTTCTCAAGCATACCGTAAACGTCCTTGGACTGACCGAAGCTGATGGGGGAGAACGACCCAAAGGCAGACGACAAAAGGAACATCAACGCATCGTCGATCTCTCTCGTTCCAAGGGCAACCTCTGATACGGTCGTCCCCATGTTTGCAAACACGTTGTACCCGTAAGGCATAGGGATCTTGATGTAGTCCTTGCCGGCAAGCATGATGATCATGTTTCTCTCCTTCTCGTAGTCAGAGATCTTGCTGTAGAAAGAACGTCCATCTTCGTCTTCGTCTGACATAGACTCGTTAATCGCAGCGAGCATAGCGTTAAGGAGTGTCAGAGAGAACGCTAGCTTTTGAGCGCCTGTGATTCTGTCCTGCCAGCTGCGTTGTTGACCGTTGTCCTTGAACTTAGGCTTGAGCGTAAGTGACTTTGCGATTCTGGCTGTACCCTGAACCGAGGCATTGAAGAAGAGGTAAACCGCATTAGCCACCTGACCCATTTCCCCTGACTTGTTGAAGTTTACAGTGATGTTCTTTGCAAACTCAGCTGCCCTCTCCCTGCTTACACCGTTCTCTCGGGCTGCGATGTACGATGCAAGTCTGATGCTGTTCTCAACAGCGTCGTTTACACCCTCGATAAAGTCAGTGACCTTGCCTATGCTACCCATGATCTTCTTGCCTGCTCCTTCAGGATCAGCCTTCAAGTCGTTGGCGATTTCTTCGAGCGGCTTAGCGTAAGCCCATCCTGTCTTCCCTCCGTCAGCCTTGAACTCCTCAAAGAATGTGCGGTGCTCTGGCTTCATATCCTTACCTGCTGCGTCACGAAGCAGAGACTTCATCAATGGGAAAACACTCCTCATGATTCGACCTCTGACTTCGGCTCCATTCATGCCATTGCCATCTAGCTCGGCATCAGCAGTAGCGTTGAAGATGGCTGACTGGATATCACGGGCAAAGTTGGATACCACAAATTCGGGGTCAAGTGTAGTGAAGGACCGTCTCAACCAGTTCGACGGGGCTCTAAGTATCTTGATGAATGTGTTCGTCTTCTCAACCGTCATTCCGTTGAGAGAGTCAGCGTAGTGCGCGTTGTTGAACTTGAGGTACTTCTTCTTTCCTTCAATCCTAACAGGAACAACAGACCTGTCTCCGTATTCTGCAACCCCAGTAACATTCCATACTGCTGGGTTTGGATTGTTTACAATAAGATTGTGCAGTGCGGTCAGGGCTTCGTTCTTTCGGGCGTGGATGCTTGTGTTTGCTGACTGAGCAATCACCTGAGCGACAACCTCACGAGCCTTGTACTTTCTACCCTTAGCCTTCTTGACGGGACTCTTGTATACTGCAAGTCCAGCACCACCTGTTGGATATGCACTGCCATCAAGCTGCTCGTCTTTTGCAATGCCAGCGAGAGGAATGTAGTTATCAAACTGAGATTCAAATCCGTCTACCTCTTCACTAGTGTTTAGCCCGAAGCTACGCAAGGTGTTTCTGGTTTCTTGCATAACACCTCTCAAGACATCAGCAGCTTTTTCGAGCTTGGCTTTTTGCTCATCGCTGAGCTTATTTAGTATAGCATCTGCCTCAGCGTCTGTCATGCCAGAGCCGTTGTCCACCTTATCACGCTGCTTGATTAACGCATTCCTTTCTTTCGCATGGAGTGCATACATGTATTCGCCCACGTCCTCGGTCGTAACACCCTGCTCTTTCATCACCTCTTTGAGGCGGTTTACTTTCTGCTCTAGGAGAGCGAGGTCGTTTGCAGCCTTACCATAAAACAAAGTCTCCTTGAGTCCGAAGTCTTCGCTCTCATCTAGCCTGCCCTTGAATGCCTCGACATCCTCTTGCAAAACCATGATCTCACGGAACTTGTTCTGTAACTTCCTGATAACAAGATCTTTAGCTAGCTCAAACTTAGTCCTATCTCTTTGCTGGAACTGGCCTCCGGCCTGACTCTGGTTTGGGTTTCTTTTCAGGGCAGCGCTAATGACCTCTCCTTTCTTGACGCCCATGTCGATCTCAGCCTGAGGGTTGTCAGCTGGTCTTTCAAGTTTGAGTGTTCCCCTCTGCTTCCCCTTGGCTACAGTCCCAATGTTTGCATTTGGCCCACGGCCTGCCATAATCTCTGGCGCCCATTCAGCAAGTGAGATGTGGTGAGATGCAAACTGAATGCCTTCTCCACCTTGGATTGTAAACGCAAAAGCATTCTTAGGTTCGTTCTTAAACGACTCTCTTCTCCAAGACATCCTTCTGCTTCCGTTGTCATTTACAATCCCCGAAGGATCAACGAATTGAAGTGCAACTACGTCTCCAGATTTAGCAACTGACTCCCCCCGTCTAGATAGGGCTGGATCTGCGAATCCCACAATTTCGTCGTTGTTAATTGTTCTTTCCAAGAACTCTGAAGAGTTTGGAGATGTGAGCTTTGATGCAACAGACTTGCTTCCCTGCTTTGCGGATCTGTTGGTTAGCATATCCACGATGTTTTCTCGTGCGTTGAATGTAGCCTCAAAGTCAGCTTGTGAAGCTTCTCCTCTAGGGTTGGCAACGGCATCAACGATAGCATTAAACTGTTCTGCTGTGTTGATTTCAAACTCACCGGTCTCTTCATTGAAAGCTCCGCTATCAAAAGCAAATTGCTGAAGACTATCTCCGAACCTTATCCCCAAATCTCCGGCCTCATACAACTGGTTTAGAGAAGAGCTAAACGCAGAAAAGAACTCCTGCTCCATGCCTAAATCCTTAGCCACTTTCAAGGAGTGCTGCATAACAGCCCTAGCTACAAATGGGTTTGATTTTAGGCCAGACTTCTCCATGCCTGTGTATAGAATGACTATCTCTTTTCCATTCGCTCTTGCCTTCGAAGCCGCCTTCTCTAGCGCTCGGGCTGTTTCATCTCTCGTGATATCATTTCGGTGAGACATAATCTCTCCGTCTTTCGCAACCCTTACTCCGCTTCGGATGTCATACTTAACACCCTCTATCTCAACAGTGGTTCTACCCGTTTGATCATAAGCTACGGTGATATATTCACAACCATCGAGTCGTTTTATCAACTCGTCACTGGTTAAGTCAGCCACTGCTATACCCCCTCTGAATCCCTCAGCTACAGTATTGACAAGCTTGTCTCCCACCTTAGTGACCAAAGCCTTGCCCATAGCAAGAACACTTTTGTTTGATCCTATGGCTACAGTTGCTTTTGTTTCTTTTGCTTTTCTCTGAACCGACTTGAGAGATGGGGAAAGAGTGCCGACGTTTTCTACCGATCCCGCTGCAGGAGAAACAAGCGGTTTGTCTGGCCTAGACTTGGGCTTCTTGTTTGCCTTGAGGTCTAGAACTGCATCGATTACAGCATCATTGCTGCCCATACCACTGTAGGTAGATGCGTCAGAAACAGGGATAGCTTGGCCATCTGCTGTAGAGTATACCGACGGCATACCCATAGACGCAGCGTACTCCATAACGTTACCCTCGTAGACGCTAGGCACAGAATGATTCAGCGTGATTGTAGCTACGTCACCACTGACAGTCACCCCAACCAAACCGTCAGCCATTTGCATGGTTACTGCGTTTGCATCGGCAAAGGCTTTTACTGCGTCAGCTGTTAGTTGATCAGCTGGCATAGTTTGAGATTGGCTGGTGAGCAACAGTGGGGCTCCTCTTCCTTTAGCATTAACACTGTACCCCTTCCCATCTAAGAACATGACATTGCCATCTCCAGTCTCTATTCTAGACAGAGATCTAACCAGATTGTTTAGCTCCATCATAGAGCCTCGTCTGTCGATAATGTCCATCACAGTTTGCCTTGCCTCCATCAGTCCCTCCCTAGTAGCCCCGAGATCAGACATGCTCTCAACCTCGCCCCTAAGATCGTATGCTTGCATAGCTCTAGATACAAGCTCCCTTATGCCTGTGTATTCCTGCTGCTTCGCTGCTGTTCTCTTTCTATTCTCGTTGCGGAGTCTGCCGTATCGAACCCTATCGCTCTCCATCGGGTCGACAAACTTTCTAGATCCATCTCTATTGAGTATGGGTGCAGGAGCTTGAACCACAACCTTTTGTCCGTTGCTGTCCAAGTAGTACATATCAATGACTCTTCCAGAAAGTTCTGGGTTACTGTTGCCAGTTACCTTAGCGTACCAATTTGAGAAGTGCCTGTAATCGTTAAACCTGTACACCCTGTGCTTGAGGTCAGTTCTAGGCAATAGAGCGCCTGTTCTGTTCTCTCTCAAGTTTACCTTAATGAATACCTCCTTGCCCTTGATCGGGTCTTTGAGTGATGCGGACGTTACGTTTGATCCGGTTGGAGCTGCTGCCCCCTCCACATCAACGGTTGATTTACCCTTGGTTCCCTCTTGCAGCTTCATAGCCATGTCCCTCAAGGAGTCATCGGACTTAATGATAAAGTCCTTCCCGTACAGGGATGCAATGATTCGGTTGATTGCGCGACGGAGTCCTGCGATGTTGAACTGCCTCCCGGGTCTGTTTTTAAGAACGTCAGCAATAGTCTCCTCTTCAACCTTTGCTTGAACGAAGTCAGCCTTTTGCTGTTCCGTCATATCTGTCCTTCCCTTGAGTTGGTCTGTATAGAACTTTCTGTAATCACTATCAAGCTTGGCGGCATCAGCCTCGCCCATGATCTTGACCGCCTCTTTGTAGAGTCTGCGTCTGTTGGTTGCGTCACCTCTGGGCCCAATGATGTGACCGAGGATGGCATGAGAAAACTCCTCCCTGATTGTACCTACGGATGCGTCTGGCCTAAGGTGGATCTCGTTAGTACCTTCGTTAAAGTACCCGAGCATTTGACCTGCATCAGGGTTGGAAGCATCGAAGCTCTCCTGAGTCTTATGAAGCACAACCTTGACACCAGTTCGTCCGACTGCCTTGTTAGCACCCCTGAGAAAACCATTTACATTGGATACGGTGACAGAAGCTAAGGGTTTGCCTAGCAAGTCTTCAGCAGTGACGGTAATAGGTTCCCCGTCCTCCACTCTTATCGCATCTTCTGCAACCTTTTTCTTGCCCTCGGTGCTTTGACGTTCATTCGCTTGCTGGGGAGCCTGATCTGAGTCCTGACTTTGCTGCCTTTTGTCCGCTTCCTTTTGATCTTGCTTCTGCTCCTTTGTTTTTGCTTCGTTTATGATTTGCTCCAGCCTGACTTCCTGAGCCTTGGCTGCTCTCTCTCCTACAGTCTGAGGCTTACCGCTCTCATCAGGGAATGTCATCTCATATTGACCCCCGCTCTCTCTAGCCTTCCTTTCTTCTTCCTGAAGCCTCTGCTCTGAGAATGGAGTGTTGTCTTCGATGCCTTCAATGTCAGCCTCTGTAACATATTTAGATTCTATCTCCGTCTTTACAGAGTAAAGATTCTTAAACTCAGATACAAGCTGGTCTCTGACATCCTTGTCTTCGGCCCCGTTAATCTGATCCCTAAGCTTTGAAAGCTTTTGGTTCAAAGCAATAACCCTGTCTCCGTCTTCAACAGAGAACCTTCCGTACATCTCAGCAGCTACAGAGTGCAGATTCATGACATTGTCCTGAGCTTCAAGCAACGCCATTCTTTGGATGTCCTTGAGTACAGGGTCGGTTTCTTTTTCGTAGGCCTCTTCTGCTGCACGAAGATCTTTCTTTGCACCATCCAACTTCTTTGCCATTCTACTGTGACCGACGTTAGATGCCAGAGCACCAATCCCCCTCATGGGTCCACCCATCAAACCTCCAAGAAGAAGCGAATCAGCAAACTCATATCCATTCCACTCATTCATTGCATCCTTGGCAGTCTTTCGGCCTTCGGCAATGTCGTAGAATGTTCCTAGGTTCTGCTCTATCACACTCATCAAGCCCTCTTCGAGAGCTTCTGATCCGAATCCCTTTGCAGCCTCTTTTGCTACGTTTAACCTGCCTTCCCTGATGTTCGACAAAGCCTTGTTGACGTTATCTGCACCAGCTTTAATTACATTTTTCGGCCTTGTGATTTTACGTATCCCAGACCCTAAAGCGTTTTCAGCTCCAATAAAAAACTTATTTAGCAAAAGCTCTGCAGTGCCTATAGATGCAGACTGAAAAAGTTTTTCCGAATCAGTTAGATCAGCTCTGTCTTTTATTTGAGCGTAGTAATTACCACCGGCTTGCACGCCTAACCAACCTAGAGCTACTTTTCTACCTCTACCTCTAGTCAAAGCTAGTGTTAACCCTTGGCTGATCAGGTCTGGCGCAGCGGCACCAACTTTCTTAAAGCCTGCTTCTAAATCTCCACCTACAAAAGACTCTATGATTCCCCTCTGGTCTGCTGCATCTTCAAGCATTAGCTTCCGCCTTGCCGCATCTCTTGTCCTCCCTCTATCTGCCCAAGACTCAAGACCCTCAAGTCCAACACCAGAAAGTCCTCCCTCAGCAAAATTGCCAGTAACCGCATCAACTGCCTGAATCGCAGCAGTGGCCCTCCTGTCCAACATGCCTCTCACCATGTTCCCAACATAACTTCTATCTAACCCCCTTTGCCGAGAAAGCTCCTCTGTGTACGCCTGCATTTCAGGGTCTGTATTGAGGTCTCTCTCAATAACCTCCCTGTAAAGATTCTCCATGTCTGCCCTAGACGAAGAGTCAAAGTCTGGGGCATATCCCAGCTCTGTGTTGATGCCATTCTGGTTGGATATAGCCAACCCAAGATTTTGATTTGTAGCAGCAAGCTGATTTCTAATAAACTCTCTAGACTTATCAAAGTCTTGCTCATAATCCGAAGCGTCAGCAACAAGTGGTTTGGCTTCACTAATTACAAAAGAGCCTAGACCCCCAATAGTAGATACTGGGTTTATGAAATCAATAATGCCCCCGACGCCAACAGCAATATCCTTTCCCCACTTCCCAAAGTAATCTCTATCATTACCTCTTGCAATGTTTTCTGACACGCTGATGTCGCGCATGTCGTTAAACATCTGCTCTACTTCACCGGGCTGCTCGAATCCAAGCCTAACACCAAATGCGTTGTTGATTTCGTTCTGAAGTCTCTGGACTTCAAAGTCATTGTCATTGGTGTTGATTGCGTTCTGGTAGTCCAGAAGCAACTGACGCTTATCCCATTCCGTGAGGAAGTCTTTGTCTGCGTCTATAATGCGCTGGCTCAAAGATAATTCCAAACCATCCCCATCGGGTGTGGATTCCTGCTCTTCTAGTCCTTTTTTTTTTAAGTTCTCAAGCTCTTGAAATCGGCGGTTCTGTGCAGTGAGTCGGTCTTTTTCTTCTCTAAGTCTAACGAGATTGTTAGAATATCTCTCAAGGTCAAGCTCACGACGACGCTCAGACATGTCATACATGGAGTTGCGAACGTGATCCGATCCAAACCCCATAGCTCCTGCGCCTCTAAGGATTGACTGCGAAGTTGCGCCCCTGTTTCTGGCGTCCGTGAGAAACTTTTCTAGATCCTCTTGGGAGTGTGGAGGTCCCTGTGGGTTCAATTCGTTATTCACCATACGTAAATATAAAGATTATCGAGTAGCTCCTTCATCTCCACTAGCTCCGAGAGCAGCAACAGATGCAGCATTTCTTTCCTCTTCAGTAGGAGCTCCTTGGAATGGTCTTCTAACTGTTAACACCCTGTCCATGTCGTAGGAGTTCACGGTAACTCTTCCTGTGCTTTTCTCTCCTCTACGGTTTCTTGATCCGTCGTGTTGGTTTCCTCCCAGAAGCAAGAGTCTTCCCTCTTCGTCAGTTCCTGCATAGAACCCAACGTGGAAGTTATTCCCTCTACTCCTTATGATGACGACATCACCCGGCTGTGCCTCGCCGACATTCCCTTCGGAAGAGCCTGAGACTTCAGTCCCGAGCTCTGAGAAGTTCAATGCCCGGATCAAAGTGTTTTCCCCTTGGTCCCTTGCTTCCTCTAGAGTCCGGCCCTTTTTCCTGAGCTCTTTTGCAACGACAGAGTCCTTGTCCATTTGAGACAAGGCAGTCTCCAAAGCTTCCAAGGTATCCTCGTGTCCCGTCGACTTCAGTACGTGAGCCACCCAAGCTGCACACCAAGCACCGCTTGATGTTTCGACATTGTTCCCAGTGGCGTCACTGTTCCATTGGTCAAGGATTTCCTGAACCTTCTCCTTGTCGTCGGTCTCGTCTAGACCCAGCATTGCTGTCGCAAACTCCATAGTCGTCATGTTTGCAACCTCTTCAGCCGTCACAGGCACAGGGGCGTTTTCTACCGCCTCAGTAATAACGGCCTCTTCTTCTGGAGTAGAGTTTTCTGGAGCGAGTTCTGGAACCACTTCTGCCGCAGTCTGTGCGTTTGTGGCTGCGGTCTCTACAGGGACATCGTTCTCTTCAGCGACCTCTTCTACGGTTCTGCCCGAAGGTGCTGGTTCAAACTCAGACGGCATTTGAGGCCCCATCACCTCTTCCTCTGCTGGAACGGCTGGAGCAGCTGGGGGTGCAGGAGCGGGCTCTGCTGGAGCTGACGCTGGATCAGCCGCCTGACGAGCTCTCTCTCTAACCTCGTCCATTTCTCTGTTGATTCGATCAAGCCTTTCTCTAGCAGGACCGCTAGTTGGTTCTGGGATTTCGTCAAACAATTCCAAGAACTCCACGTCGTTAAGCTGCTCGGTGTTGTCTCTAAACCACTGGCGCTTCTTTCTTTCACTAGCTCCTGCAGGGAAGGTGTCGACCACCTGTTCCGTTGCAGTCTGTCCAAGCTCACCCTCCTCTTGTCTCGAAGCAGCATCTGAGATTCTGCGTCTCTCTCTGTCGAACTCTCTCTCTTCCTCTCTCTCAAGTCTTCTCTCTTCCCTTCCAACTTGGCGAGACCTATCTCTGAATCTTGGAGCTCTTTGCTCTTCTTGTTCAGGCTCTGGCTCTGGCTCTGGGGCAGGGGCAGGAGGAGCAGACTCGGCATCCATTCTAGCTACAGCTTCATCATACTTTTTTCTAAACTTTCCTCTTGGAGGTCTAGGCAACCCTTCCTCGACGAGCGCCTCAAAATCTTCATCGCTTACGTTGCTCAGGTTATCCCTAAACCACTGACGCTTCTTTCTCCTACTTCCTCCGTGAGGGAAGTTCGCCACAATTCTTGCAACACCCTCGTTTCTAACGGCAGCTCTGTCAACATCAGTTTGAGGTTGAGCCGATTCTTCTGGCCCCGGAGGAATCTCTTCAACCTCTGGTTCAGCTGGATCAGCAGGTGCTGCTGGCTGGGGCGTGGCAGCTGGCTCCTCTGCTGGCTCTGGATCTGCTGGGGAAGCAGGTTCTTCTTGAGTCGGTTCTGGCTGTGTCTCTGGTTCAGCGGATTGACGCTGTGCCTCTCTTTCCACACGGGCCTGCTGCTGTCTCTGACGCAGGGCTTCTGCTTCTTGGCTTTCTCTGTTTGTCCTCAATGTTGCGACCTCTCTACGCATGTCTTCCCCATAGGGGCCTTCAAGCGTGAGCTCCGCTGTTTCAAGGATCTTACGGTCTCTTTCACTCAGGTCTTCATTGCGACCTGAACCAGAGATGACCCTCTCTCTTCTAACGGTTTGATCAGATACTTCTCCGGGTCGAGCATCTCTGTATTGTTTTTCGCCGTCGGGACCAAGTGTCTGAAGCTCGACTTGAGGCACTTCCTCAACGATAATAACGTTCAGGTTACCCTGATCGTCTACCGCCCAAGAAGTGAGGTTTACATCTTCGTTACCATCAAGGGCGTTGCCTAAATCAATCGCTTCAATACCGTGGAACTGCAGGCTCTCATCTGTCCTGATAACCGAGACATCTTCTGTCTGACCCGGCTGACCTCCCTCCGCAGGAACACGACCTTGAGGATCGTTTCTAGTCACAGGGACGGTTCTGGTTGTTTCAACACCGGTGTATCCTGTGCTACCTGTTCTACCCCCACCGCTTCTCCCGCTGCTCCCTGCTCCTCCGTTGTAAGAACCAACCCATCTAGCTCTCTGCTGGAAAGATTGCTGGCCTGCATTGTACATCGATTCGATAGTAGAGTTTACAAAGCTTCCGTCAGGATTTCTGATCTTACCGCTAAGCCAAAGCTCTCTGTCCTCTGGAGAGATGGTAAGGTTTTGGTCGACCTCCAACACCTGCAGCACCTGATCCCTGTGCTTGTATCCAGCATCGTTATTGAGCTCAAGGTTCTCTTGATATATCACAGAAGCACGATCCTGCATCGCTTGCTCGTTCCCTCCGTAATCGCTACCAACAGTGAGCGCCATATTAGACAACACCTCTCCAGAAAGAGCCCAGTCATCAAGAGTGCCTGAGTCAACCTTTTCCATATCCAAGTTCCAAGCGCTCGTATCGCCAAACCTCGGATCAGAAGTCATAGGGACCATCTTACCCTCTTCGTTCTCAACCATAAGAACCCCATCAATAACCTCCATATTGGCACCACCAAATGGATTATCCCATGAGTTTCTAGCTGACTGAGCCTGTGAAGCCTCTGGCCTCACGGCCCGCTGACCATTTACAATCGGTAGATCCCCATCCGTAAAGGCGCTGTCATATTGGGTTCTAGCGTCCTCCGCAAGAGTGCTCCTCTGAGAGAATGCGTTGTACTGCTGCTTGAACCCAGCTAAGATCTCTTGAGCCTCTATTGGATTCTTTGCGTTCTTCAACCTTTCTGCAGCATCTTGGCTAAGCATGTTAAGGCCTGAAGCCAACTCACCACCACCAGCCACACCTATGTCATATCCGTACAAAGACTTCAAGTCCTCTCTCATGTAGGCGTCGCGCAGCTCCATCTTCCTCGCCGCCATCTGGGCTTGAGACTGAAGTGCAGACCGTGCAGATTCAGCTGACTGCTGAACACCCTGCTTTCTCATGAGATCCTCTCTCCCCCCGAAACCTCTTTGTACTTGGATTGCCATTACTTTTTGAATTGGGGCTTGGAGAGGAGATTACGCATAAAGCTCAACAAAGCTTTTGAGTCGTCTGCTTCAACCAGCTTCTCTATTCTGGACGTTTGTCTAGGATTAAATACAAACTCACCTCCAGTAAGCTCTGCTTCTTTTTCTCCAGACTCCTCGTCTACAACTGCCTTTTTGTTTGTGTCGTGGTCGAACTCCCCCTCAGTAACAAACCCCTCCTCACCCATGTACTTCATTCCCTTCTCACCAAGGTTGGCGGAAGGATTGAAAGACGCAAAGTTGGCGAGAGCATCCATAGGTGCCTGCGCCCTAGCAGCAGCCTTGTCAAGCTGAGCCTGTTGTGCATCTTGACCAGCGCCAAGCTCAAGACCTTTGTATGTGTCAAACATATTGGTCGCAAGTTGTTGCTGCTTAGCCTTTTGCGCTTGATCAGCCTCTGCAAAGTTCAGGTTTGCAATGCTCTTGACTTTCGCTGCCTCTGCATCCGCAGCTTGAATCGCGGCTTGGTTCGCGCCAATCATGCCGGGAGCCAAAGCAAGGGCTCTTGAGTCCCCTGTTCTAAGAGCGCTAACAAGATCGCCTTGACCCTTCGCAATGTTCTGAAGCTGGTTGGCTCTGTTTGTTTCAGCCGTAGAGATCTGATCGCTAGTAGCCTTGGCTAATGCGTCAGAGTCATACTTTCCGCTCATGATATCTTGCTCGATAGATTTAGAAAGACCACCAAACTTGTTGAGGTTCTCTTGAGCAAACTTAGCCTGCTGATTAGCAAGCTGGTTCATTGATTTTTGCTTCTGCCTTGCGAGGGCGCCAGCTGCGATAGCTTTGCCACCGAGCTTTACGAGATCGCCTCCCTCGATGTCAAGACTGCCTAAGATGTCGGATAGAGCCATGATACAAATATAGTAAAACCCTTAGCCATTAGGGCCCATAGGGTTGGGTTCATAGTCAACGTTAACTGAGAACAGCTCAAAGTCTTCGCTTCCGAGCACGAGCTCCGACTCTGCATAGAAGCCTCTTGCTT
>VMHT01002632.1_pt1 | contig 12905 bp, 11 predicted proteins | sample 4693611 | NCBI WGS metagenome assembly VMHT01 (sample SAMN12280063, study PRJNA550983) | marine metagenome | isolation source: seawater sampled from same location over 5 years 0.02-0.2 micron viral filtrate | place: USA: collected off the coast of southern California halfway between the port... ... | reverse complement strand
GTCCGATTTTGCATGCTGACCAGACTTTTTGCCTTTTACCGTTCCCGCTTTTTGCAAAGCGCGCCCAAATAACAGGACCTTTTCGGTGATGGTGGTTTTACCCGCATCCGGGTGCGATATGATGGCAAAGGTACGTCTAAGCCTTATTTGCTCTTGTGTCTCACTCATAAGCTTTTGGGGATCTTTCGTTTGGGGTACTTGTTGGGGTACTTAAACGTCATGTCTTTAACCGCCAAGAAGAACCTATATGATCAATTGCCGCCGATTATATAGATTGTACCTCATGATTGGTAGGCTCGTTCACTTTGAGCTCTTAGGAGTAAAGTTTCTTTTGGTTTGGCAATACAAGTGCCTATTATGCAGATACTATGATGAATTCATGCTCTGCTTAAAAGGTACGCTCCTAATTAAAATAACTTTTTCAGCTTTAAACGTTCTTCTTCTACCTTCTGGTGAATCTCGTGCCACTCGTACATAAACTCCCTATTGATTTCAGTTTCCCGTGCTTGTTGCTTTTCACCCATGGATTTAACACTTGTTATTCTGGAAAGCTCAATAAGTAAGTCAGAGCATTTACCTGTTAATTCCTGAGGATCGATTTCGGTATTTTCGATATCACTAGGCAAAACAGATTTCAGTTTATTGTGTGCTACTTCGCAAAGGCGGTAAGCCACTCTTTCATTATTATAATGCTCAAAGTATTTTGCCTCCCAATCACTAGAACGCTTACTGTCCGGGTAGTCTTCTCTCTTAGTTCTAATGAGAAACATATAAAGTTCTGAACATACCGTTTGCATTTTATATAACTCATTACTGTAGTCATCATAATAAGCATGAAACATTTCGTAGTCGGCTTTTGATTGCCACTTTCTATAAGCAAGAAGAGCTATAAAAGCTGCCCCTCCCGTGAATAACGCAGCTAAAAAGCTACTTATAGAAGCCAAGCTATTATTAAACGGTGGGCCGAAATAGTAAGAACAGAGCCCCAAAGTAGTTAAACCTGCGCCAATACAAAGGCCTGTTACAGTTTTAGCTTTTTTAGTAATTTCCATATTGATTTGTCCCTTGAAAGCACATTTAACTTATTTTAGCGAGCGTAGTAGCATCCCACACACGCTGACCTGAAGGTCTTTGACTGATACCACCCTTTTCGAAAAAACTACATCTTGCGTGATATTGTCTAGGCTACATACTCATGCCCAAACATTGTATAAGGAGGCCTCGAACGTGTTCAGTTTTATAATATCGATAGTATTTTCTGTAAGTCGCCCCCTTTTTTATATTTGGTTTCGGCTTTCGACTGGTCTCTTGCGGACACGCTTAAGTTTATAAACGAATATACGGCCTCAAAATCATGAGTTGCTCAAAGATGAATTATTGATAACACGTTCATTTACCTGACCCATGATTGTATTTATGCACAAATGCCACTCCCGAGGGCCACACCGTACATACAGATGGTTTACCCTGAGCGCTTTACCAACGGCCCCAGGGTGGCCTGCTGTAAACCGAATATATCGGTGACCTGAGCCAGAAACAGCTCGCCGGTAGCCACGGCGTCTGCAAACGCGTTGTGGGCCAGGTAAGGTGGCAACCCGCGGGTTTCGCGAATACTGGTCAGCCGCAGATCGGGTTTAACCATCCCCGAAGCCACGCACATAGAGCGCTCGATAGCCAGCGTGTCTAAAAAGACCAGCGGCAGGTCTACCGATTCGGGTAACTTTAACAAAGCATGTAAAAACTGTTGTTCAATCCAGGCGCCATGGGCAATAACTACCTTACCGGCCAGCGCCTGCAACAAAAGCGGACCCAGTTTTACCGGAGACATACCACTGTCGAGGGTTTCTGGCACAATATGGTTGATGATGGCGGTATCCGGTACCACACTGTGCCCAGTGTCGACATAATAATGCTGGGCGGAGGACAGCGACAACACCGGGAACTTCAGGGTTAGCATGCCCACCGACAAAATGGCATCCTGACTGGCATTGAGCCCCGAAGTCTCAAAGTCCAGGATCACGCATTCCACATTTTTGAGGGGGGTTTCAGGCGCGGCCAGGCTATGTCCAAAAAAGGTTTTTAGCTGGGGCTCAAAGTCGTTTTGCGCCAGGTCCAGCCGCCGCTTTTTTTCGGCTTTAACCAGTGGATGAAAACGGCTGAACCAGGAACGCTTGGCCAGCTTCATCGCAATAATCCTGCGGCATTAAAGCGTTGCTGGGCGGCCTCCTGATAACGCGCAATAATTCGAAAGGCATCTTTAAGATGGTTACGCTCAAAGGCGGTCAGTTGTGAAGGTGCAATCAGGTTATCTTGTTTGCCACCATGGCACACCACTTCACTTTGATGTTTAAACCGAACCATGTTGATAAACTGAAACGCCTCCAACAGCTCATTACGACTAATATCGTTGATGACTTTGCTTTTTGCAGCATCCCGTAAACGGTGTGTGGTTTCGGTAGCCGAACTTCCGGCCGCCAGCGCGTAGACCCGCGCCAGCTCTACAATCAGATTGACCGCCTGACGTTTAATATTCAGAACCTGCCGGTTATCCCCATCGCGGGTTAACACAAATTTACGAAATAGCCCCAGTGGCGGGTTAACCCGCAATGAGTTGGCCACCAGCACCGCGAAGAACCGGTGGTGACCTTCAACCCGGGCCAGCAGAGATTGCTTCAATGCGGCCACCAGGTGATCAGTGCCAAACAAGAATCTCAGATCAAGAAACACACTAATGTCCAGCAGGTTCTGTTGTTCTGATTCGGCCACCCACTCTTTAACATAGTCCTGCCAGGTGGCCAGAGGCACTCGCCAGCGCTCGTTACTGGCCATAATATTGCCGGTACAGTGGGGGTAACCACATTCATTGAGCGCATCACAGACATAATCGGCCAGCGCTTTAAAATATTTGATTTCCTCGCCTTCAGGCTCCCACTGCAGGATCATGCCGTTGTCCTGATCCGAGCCCAGATGCATTTCGAAGCGCGCCTGGGAGCCGGCGCAAAACCAGGCATAGGGAATGGGTGGTGGCCCGAACTTATTTTCCGCCAATTGCAAAATACGTTTATTGAAAGCATCGGCTATCAGCGTAACCATTTGCTGAATAGCCCGCGAATCGACCCTGGCGGCCTGCAAGGCTTCAAACACTGATTGGCGCTGGGGCACCAGTGAAATCAATTCTTTTAAAGTCGTCTGCCGGTAGATTTGGCTAATCAGAAAAATTGCCTGAACGTGGGAGTTTTCAACCAGGCTGGTGGCAGTAAGCACCCCGACTACGGCATCGTTTTCGATTACCGGCAGGCTGCGAACATTGTGTTGCATCATGATCTCAATAGCCTGCAGCAACGGCGCTTCGGGGTTAACCGTACGCAAATGCTGAGTCATGATTTCTTTGATTGGCACGCTGGGGTTCATGCCTGTGGCCAGCACCCGGGTGGTCATATCTCGATCGGTGACCACCCCTACCAGGGCATCATCGTCAAATACCAGCGCATTAGAGCGATGCATCTTCGCCATCACCTGCGCCACCTCGCGTATGGGGGTGTCTTTATTAACGCGGGCGACCCGGCGGTTCATCACTTCTTTTACACTGCGTAAATACAGCGCTTCTTCGCCTTCCTGGTGGGCGGAGGAATGCGCCAGCCGGACTGACTCCTGTGAAGAAAAATGATTACGGATTCCCGGATTGTTGTCTATCAGGCTGGTTAACACCTGCTTGGGGATACGGTACAACAAGGTATTTTCGATACCCTGTAGTGTATACCCACATTCTCCGGTTCGGTACAACTGGCTGAAACCAAACAAATCGCCGTCGGCCAGCCGGGTACGCAAACTGCCATCCTGATGGCGCTGCTCGACGGCGCCGGTGCGCACAATATAGAGCCCCTGCCCCACAATCTGGTCACCGGGCAAAGCCTCATTTTTTTTCAGATACATAATATCCACAGAGGTTGCCAGGGATTGCCGCTCTTCATCATCGAGCAAATCAAACGGGTCTATTTTTGCTAAAAAGCCCACAATATTAGGCAGTAATGAAGATTCCATAATTTATCTTTTGGTTATTGGGGCCGCGCCCTGCACGTGCAGACTCAGGGCTGCCACAAACTATTCAGAAGTATTGTTCTTCAGCCGGATTCAGGGCAAATGTAACGCCAGTGACAGCAGCTTGCGCTGTCCTTCCTCAATACGGCTGACGCTGCGTGAATACAAATCCGGCCGAAAAAAGTAGATACGGTTGAACCACGAAAAAATCACTTTATCGGCGTCAAATACGCCCCCTTTTTCGGGCTTTTTAAGCACAATATTGAATTTGTAGTAGCGACCGCCGCCCATAGGATCATTGTGTCGCAATACCTGATGTCCACGAGGATAGGTCACCAGATTAAGCGAGATGCGGGAGAAACTAAATAGCGCTTTGTTGATGACTTTGCCCATTGACCAACCTTACTTGTGATGAGGTATAACTATAATCTTATGATACTGGCACAGGCAAAAAACGAAGAAAAGTGCGAAGGAGCAAGTAGCCCAGATGAATTGTTTATGAGATAAAACGATTTGGTTGTAGCGCTAATGAATATTCCCGGCCGGCCCTGCCCCGCCCGGGAATTACTGAGACTATTTTATCTGCCCGATTTTTCGCATCTGGTCACGCCAGGCCCGGTACATAGGTGCGTCCTGTTCATGCTGTTGCATGGTTTCTTTCAAACCAATACGGGTAGTCAGTGATTTTGCGCCTGCGGTTACGCTATCACAGTAAGTTGGCAGCGCGGTGGTGGAAATGCCCTTGCCGGCCACAAACAAGCCGCCGTTTTCTTCATTCCAGACATCAAAAACCAACTCATACAAGTCATACATCTCAGCACTTTTAATAACCTGATAGTTCAGATATGACGAGGCCTCAAAACCATGTCCGCCAGCATAAGCAGTCAGGGCAATATTATAGTGCCCGGCTAATGTCGCCGCCTGACGAATCCCATAGCGCAGACCCGGAGCATCGCCCTGTTCGTGGAACCGGGTAGTACCATCGACATACTGACGTGCATCGTTCAGCATACTTTGTGCGCTATCAATACTGAACTGAGTGGCTGAGGTATTCAAAACCAGCGGATCCACCGCCAGCGCGTCTATCTGATCGCCTGGGGCCTGCGTCCCCTCAAAATAGGTTATCAGGGCTCCTTCCAGCAGCTGTTGGTTGTAGGTCACCGAACTTTTTGTGTCCTGCAAGGTACCGGCAAGCACACTGACCACCCGCTCAGCATCGTCTTTCCAGACATTGCTGAACAACGCTTTTATTTCAAGAGTACGGGCGGCCTGCCAGTTACTGATAAGCAGATTTTCCTGCTGCAACACCGATAAGCTTTCCATAGCAGGGGCGCTATAGGCCTCAGGCCAGCGTGCCAGTGCCTGTGCCAGTGCATAGTCACGCCCCTGACGTTGCGGGAAAGTACGTTTGGACAGCTCATTGCCCAGCTCAAGGTATAACACCCGGCTCGTGTTCAGTGAGGTGTGCAGCAAATGCGCCAGGCTCTGCAAGTAGTCATCGTCGGCGGCCAGCGGCAGGTTAAGCCACAAATGTGAAGCCGACTGATTAGCCAGCTCAATCATGAGTTCATACGGTGCGCCCCCCTGGGCGCCCCAGTTGCTGTGAGATAACCGGACCCGATCAGCCCAGCCCTGCGCATCAAAGGTACCACCGGTCTCGCTAGACACGCCGTATAAGGAGGCCTCAGTGTGCCACTGCAGCGGTCGAACCACTTTCGCCGGCTTAAGATAGTCCAGGTATGCCTGCGGAAACAGAGACGCTGCGCTGCTGTCCGGCCGAAATAACTGCAGATTTCGTAAATAGTCACCCGATTGCTGTGGATCAGTATCTACAATAGCCACGCTAATGGCGCCCTGGCCTGCATAATCAAGCAGTACCTGGTGATTTTCTTCGCTTATTACTCTGGCATTTTCGAATACCAGTTCGCCCTCACCTTCAAAAGTGAACGTATAAGTTCCGGGAGCGTAGGCATTGTCGATGTCGGCGCTCATTACTGTGGTGAAAATAGCGTCGGCCCGGCGACCATTGCTCAGCTGCATACTCATAGGCCAGCCCTGGGCATCCACCTGAATGTATTCACTTAGCTGGGTATCAATAGTACCTGACTGCGCTACAAACCAGCCGTGCTTGCGCTGTTCCAGACTTTGGCCGGTGACACCTGAAGATTTCATAACATCCGCCAGTGACCACGCGGTCATATCAGCCTGAATTTTTGCCATCTGCGTGCCGAGTCTGAACTCATTCGGGGTCACGGACGCCTTTTCGGACAAGAGGCCTTTGTCCACACCTGTGTCAATTAACCCACCCGGTAAGCTTGGTGAAGGTGGCGTTGATGTCGCCGGCGGCTGCTGTTGAACCGGAATATTGGATGAGGAGCCCGGCAAGGGTCCTGCGGCGGTAGGCACAGGCGCAGCCTGATTGATTTCAGGGACACTTTGGACGGTTTCAGGTTCACTTCCGCCCCCACCAGAACCACAGGCACTGATAAGAGTTGAACAGGCAATCATAGAGATGTAAATAATCGGTTTTTTCATAACTGCAACACACTTCGTTAGAGTCAGGAATTGCGCTTTTGCAAGCTGACAGAGCAGGAGCCGTAAGAGTAGCCCTTAGTGGTTGAAAGCCCTATGAAAAGGAGGTATAAGCGCCAATACGCGAGTATTTACAAGGTTTGAAATTTTAACTAAAGTCGATTTTTTATTATTTAATAACAGTAACTTATTTTTTTAAAGAAAAGCTGAAACGTGTATGAATTTTGAAAGGTATAGATTAGGAAACCCTAATCTTCAGCCTGAAAATGTGTAACTCATGATGTGTGCATCTTCTGCCTGGCCGTCGGGGTTAGCAGCCGGGTAATAGCCTTTGCGGATCTCCTCAGTCTTGAAACCACAGGTTTCATAAAGGTTACGGGCCACCTGATTAGAAGCGCGAACTTCAAGCCATAGACTGGCCATCTGGCGCTGCTGACAACAAGCCATCACATCGTTGAGCAGATAACGGCCGGCGCCCTGCCCCCGGGCCTCCTGGTGTACCCCGACATCAATCAGGGTAGCTTCATCCACCACCATCAAAATGATTGCATAGCCGATAAGACGTTGATTTTGCCAAAGTGTGCGTAACCAATAAGGGGACGTGGTGCTGTCGATGAAGGTATCCAGACGCCAGGGTGTCGGTACCACCTGCTGATGGATAGCATGGGCCAGGCCGATATCCTGCGCTCGGGCAGTGGCCGTATGAAAGCTATTCATAACTACCTAACCTAGCTGCACTATAGCTTGCCACAATTGCTTTTTATCGGCTGCGGTTAATGCTGCAGGGGCTACCGGCAGGTTAATTTGCTCACTGGTGACCTTAAACTCAGACGCGATTTTGACTGCTGGCATTGGCTGATTCGGCAATATTGTCGCCATCGCCAGACTGAGGTCATTTAAGAAAGCCTTGGCCTCAGCATGTTGTTGAGGGGTCAGTGCGGCTTCGGCAGGTTCTGGATTGGATGTCAAAACCTGTGATTGTGTGGCGTCTTTGCTGGCGCGCTTATCACTGGATATTGCAGAGCGCAATGCGGCAAGCTGCTGAGCTCTGTCAGGCGTCGCTTTTACTCTTGATGCAGAAGGCTGAGTTTCCGCCGGCATTGCCGAGCCAGAAGATACGTTCTGTTCTACCTGCTGCCAGACACAGATACCCATTTGTTGCAAAGCGGCTATTTGAGAAAGATTCAACACGGTCAGACAAACCTGAAGCTAAAGTGCTATTACCCTAGCGAGAAACAAACAAAAAAGAAAGGAAAGTGGCAGGGGTGGAGGGACTCGAACCCCCAACCATCGGTTTTGGAGACCGCTGTTCTACCAATTCGAACTACACCCCTAGCGCGGTTTCGCATTATACGTATGCAACACAAAAGGTAAAGACTTTTTACCAGCAACCAGTTTGAATGCTCAGCATTTCAACATATTGCGCAATTACTATGCATCTGGCCGCTTTGTTAAGTGTTTTTGCAGGTCGCTTTTAACGCTGCATGCCAAAGCGCTTCGGTGACCCCGACGACCTGTTGATAAAAACTAACGTGTTCAAGAATCCGATGCAAGCCAATTCCGGTAGACCGGGCATAAGTCTGAAACAACTGGTGCTGTTGTTCAGGTTTAAATTGGTTGATGGCGCAGCAACTGGCAATATCAAAATACCGGTTCACCTGCCCGGCGTACTCCCAGTCAATCAGCATCAGGGGTTTTAGTCGCAACAAGTGACCGGCCGATAGGTCATTGTGGCCGCAGACCAGATCGTCAGCTACCTCCGGGCGGTTTTTCAAACGGTGAATAAGCTCACTGGCATTCTTTGCCAGAGCGCTGTCTGATGTCAGATCGGCAAGGCAGAAATAGTAATCCAGTCGGGCCGGCAAATCCAGATAAGGCCCGGTAACCGGCAACTGATGAATATGCGCCAATACATCGCCTAAGGTTGCAGGTGTCACCACACAGGGTTCCTGCATTTCAAAGTTTTCTACCCACCAGTATTCATCGTTACTCAACCAAACCGGTTGTGGCGCGATGTTAAAACTCGCAAGTTGCTGTTGTAGCTGAAACTGGGCCTTGCGGTCGATACCACTAAAGGTATCTTCTCCCAACCATTTGACCAGCAAATGCCGGGAATTATCTTCCAGCTTATAGATATGATTGACCGCACCGCCATCAAGCGGCGTTAAGGTAGCGTCTTTCGATAGTAACAACGCCTGTGTCAGTTCCTCAGGAATACGCATGTACTGTATCTTGTTGCTCGCGATATTCGGCGCGCCACTGCCAGTAACCGTAAACTGAAAAACCCAGGTAACTGGAGAACAGACAGGCTGACAGCATTAATCCGGACTGTGCGTAAAGGTAGACAGACGCTAAGTTGATAAAAAACCAGTACACCCAGTTTTGCAGCACTTTATGGGCCACCATAAAAGTGGTGACTACGCTGAGCACCTGAATACAGGCATCCAACCACAAAAAGCGGTTATTAAACTGGGCTTCGGCTACCTGGGCCAGCGCCCAGCCCGCGATTAATAAAACCGGTACCAGCAAGACATGCCAGGGCCAGTGTATTGAACGTACTCTACTGGTGTCTTCGGGGCCCCGTCGCCACTGGTAATAGCCATACACGGCCATCAGCATGTAGAAAAAATTCAGCACCGACTGAAATGGCAGGGTTACCTGCCAGAAGACGTAGGTGTAAATGCCGGTGCTGGCAAATGCACACGCCCAGCACCAGCTATTTTGCCGTGCCGCCAGCCACACATAGCCCAATGCCAGCACCACCGCGGCCCATTCCAGTAACGAGGTCGCGGCCAGTTGCTGTAAAAAGGTCTCGATCATGAATCTGTCGTCGCTTGATTAGATTGCATGGCGTCGAAGTTTAGAAACTTGGCAACAAACACCGCCTGACCGACCTCTTCATGGGTTCGTTGCATCTCGTTACCCAATATCGCCATTACAGTCTGATAATCTCCCCGTACCAGCGTATTCGTGGCACTGGTCTCGACCCATAATTCGCGATGGTTATTTAGCCGTTCTATAAAGCTCTTTATGGGTTGAATGTATTGTTCCATAAGCGGATACAAAGAAATTTCGACCAAGACCTGCATAAGTTCTCTCCTAAAACCGGTAATTGAATGTAACACCAAACTGACGTCCGTCGGCCAGTTGATAGTAGGGCTCATCGAAAGCATAGTTATCACGGGGATCGTTACTAAAGCCACCAAACCCACGTACATAATAGGTCTTATCAAATAGGTTCTTAACCCACACGGTGGTGCTCCAGTTCTCCTGTTCCCAATGCAGCTGGGTATTAAATAAGGTGGCCGACGGCGACATCACATCGTGGCCATCGGAAAACCGGTAGCGATCTTTGAAGTCAGCCTCAGCACGCCAGCTCAGTTCATCGGTTAACCATACTTCGCTGAACAGGTTGGCTGTCCACCGGGGCGCCTGTGCCTGGCGCTGTTCTTCCACAAATTCGCCTTTGGCATTGGTATACTGCTCAAAACGCGCATCCAGATAACCGAGACTTCCCTGTAGCTGCCAGATACTGTTAACCTGCCAGCTTATTTCAGCCTCAGCACCACGATTAGTGCCCAAGTCGGCGTTATCAATAATATCAATAAAATTGGGCGTACCATCGGCCCGTATTTCCACATCAAAGTCATTTACCTGAGTATTGTCACGACGCATATAGAAGAGCGCTGCACGCAATGTTAGCTCAGGCACGATAAAGGGACCTTTCACGCCCAGCTCATAGTTCCAGCTATATTCTTCTTCAAAAATACGCTTATCTTCCGATACCCGTTGAGCCGGGTTTATGCCTGCACCTTTAAATCCGCGGGATACACTGCCATACCATAACTTATCTCCGGCAGTGTATTGCAACGCCACCTTACCGCCTACCATATCGGTATCGTGGTTTTGCTGTAACCCCTGACTGTCTGCATAGTCAAATTCGTAATTTTCCAGGCGCACGCCCAAAATCAGTGCTAAGTCTGGTAATAATTGTGCTTGTGTTTCGCCATACAAAGCCGTTGTGGTTGGTGTGTACTCACTTAAAAAGTCGGCATTTGCGTAGGTGTACTCTCGCCTCAAAGCTTCTTCAGTGCCTTTAAAATGCGCTCCCAATGTCCAGCTGGTGCTGTCATTAAACAGCCGGGTTGCTGCAGAAGAGGTAAAGCGTAGCTCGGCAGTTTGAGTATCGATTTGTCTGAAATAGGCATCGAAGGAGCTATAGGTACCTGGGTGAAATTCGGGGTATGTCCAGTCTTCATCAAATCCATAGGCCAGATTATGGCTGGCATGAGTAAGTAGCATGGTGAGCTGACCAGCGTCAAAATTACGGGTAAGCTTAGCACTCAAAGCATGGGTTTGCTGCTCATCGTAGCCGGGTTCATCAGCTATCGACTCTCGGGTATTGTCCAGTGAGAAAACATCATAGCCATTGTCGATATCATACCAGCGGTAATTCAGATCCAGGGTCGCATTTTGTGCCAAATCCCATTGCAATGCTATCCGGGCCGCGGTTTCATCAATATTGTTCGTATCATCGCGATCCAAAAAGGTATTTTCTATAAAACCATCGCTGCGATTGTGGACCCCACTGACCCGATAACGCATAGTATCAGATAGCGCGCTGCCGGTAGCCCCTTCTATTCGGTAGCTGTCTTTATTGGCTGCGCGTAATTGCAAATGGCTGGTCTGGTCTTCGGTGGGCTGGGCGCTCACAATCTTAATCGCCCCGGCGAGAGCTCCGGTTCCAAACAAGGTAGATTGTGGGCCACGAAATACTTCCACCTGCCGGGTATCAAACAACACACCAGTGGCTCCTAACCCGGAAAAGTCAAAGTCATCGACTAAAAAGCTGACTGAAGGATTCAGTGGCTCAGAAAACTGCGAGCGCTCACCAATACCGCGAATTTGCACAAACCGGCCCCGGGAGGCACCCGCGGCAAAATTCACATTGGGAGCCACATTCAATACCTCATCCAGATATTCAGCCTGACGACTTTGAACCCGTTGCGCATCCATGATGGTAGCGCTGGCGCTGAGCTGGTCCAGCGTGGCCTGACGAAAATCAGAGGTTACCACTATGGTTTCAATGTTATTAGGGTCAGAGTCTGCGGCAGCAGCGAAGGAGACGCATGAAAGTAGCGCTATCAGAACAGGATTTTTTTTCATTCAGGATCTCTTTTCTTAATGCGAAGAAAGATCCGGCTTAACGGCAGGTTGACTGGTTAGATGTAAACACCATCCCTACGCCGGTATTATCCGGATCAGGTAAAGGGTTCCCACTTACGTGGATCTCAGCCGGCTACGGCGCCCCTTGGTCTGTCTTACTTAAACTTTGAGCGGGAGAGTCTAGCAAGTGTAAATAAATCGTCAAGCAGAAGAAAAAGAAACGCCCACTGATAGTGACGGCGTGGGCGTTTCTAAGGATGGTCGTCGAAGACCGGATTGTTAGCCTCTACCGGGCTATTAATCAACCACAAAACCGGTAAAGGGTAATGGCCATGGTATGGCTTCCCAGGTCCAACAGCATAAACAATTTTCATCAAACTAAGACAAGTGCTTGAGAAAGACTATGCATGAACAAAAAACTGGCCTGTTAGCGCCCATAAATAATAAAAAAGGATGGGGCAATTAAACAGGACACCTTTTACGATATATGGGACAATTTTCTTTCTACACTGATATTATTCCGGCTGGCCGCGGTCGTTTTTAGCAAGGAGCAACATGCAGTATAAAGGTTTATTTTGGTCTGCCGTGGTGCGCGCTATTTTAAGTATGCGCCGCGACCAGGGAACAGTGTCGATGGCCGATGCGCAGGCGTTAGAATCCCTGCCTGATCTTGAAGCCGGTCTGATTGATAATAGTGCATTAAATGAGCTGCTTGAGGCGCTGTGCCCATCGGCGCAGCGCGACACGCTCGGACGCTCGCTTATCGGTTATTTTGACTTCAATAAAATGGGCAACCTGGTGGTGTATGCCACGGCCACCCAGCATATTGAAGCGGCCCTGGCGGCCCTCCTGCCCCGGGCTGAGCAGTTGTTTCACGACGCAGTAATCCGCCAGCCGGTTGACGATACACACATTGAACTGGCGTGGCAGCCCAGCCCTTATCCGCTGATAGATGATTTACAAAGCTATTTTTTATTGACGCTGTGTCGGCACTTGGCCGGACGTCAGTTTGATTTTGCTTATACAAAGGGCTTATCAGCCCGGGAGCTTTCGCTGCTCGCTTCGCTCAGTTCTGGTCAATGGCAGGCGGGCACTAAGATCGTATTGGGGCTTCATGCAGACTGGCTGCAGCGACCTTCGTTTTATCATAGTCAGGCGATGGAAAAACT
>VMHT01222150.1_pt1 | contig 12912 bp, 15 predicted proteins | sample 4693611 | NCBI WGS metagenome assembly VMHT01 (sample SAMN12280063, study PRJNA550983) | marine metagenome | isolation source: seawater sampled from same location over 5 years 0.02-0.2 micron viral filtrate | place: USA: collected off the coast of southern California halfway between the port... ... | reverse complement strand
GCCAACTCGGGCACGGGCCGGAAGGCGTAGCCCGGGACCCGGGTGCGCTCCCTGTACCGGAAGTTCACGGATGCGTGGTTCTCGGCCCAGAGCATGTGGCCGAGCTCGTTCGGGTCCATCTCCACCGGCGTGGTGTTGATGACCGGGTTCAGCAGTGCCGTGGTCAGCATGTCGATGTGGTCTTCGCCGACGATCCAAGCGCTCATCGCTTGCTCCTATCTGTAGTGAATCTGACACTTACAGATTAAGAGCGACCACCGACATTCCGGCTCGGGGGGTGTTCTTCCCACAGGGATGCGGACTAGGAGCCTGCGGCCTCCGGCGAGCGGTGCCACCTGTCGCCTTCCGTCCAGATCGCACTGATGCGGTGGAAGCCGGCAACCCAGATCCGCTGGACGCCCTCCGGCAGAGTCGGACTGCCCGCCGGCAGTGGTCCGTCGATGCCGGCGATCATCGAGTGGATGTTCGCAGGGCTTGTCGAAGAGGCCCAGAGGAAAGCGTGACCGCCGCCGAACGCCCGGAGCTTTCTCGGCACATCGTGGTTGCGTGCGAGCGTGCGCTCGACCCAGACGTTCAGCGGCGGAATGTCCCGATCCCATGTGGCGGCGCCGACCGTGCTGATGTTGATGTTGGTGCCGGGGAACCGCCATGCGTGGGCGACGCCGATCCGGGCGAGGGGTTCGGGGACGGATGTGTAGGGGTCCTCGGTCTGCGAGCCGTACGTGACGAGCATCTGTGGGAGCTGATCGTGCAGGGTCTTCACGCGCGCGTCGTGGGTGACGGTGACGAGCCAGCCCTTGTGGTCGATCGAGGGGAACTGGGAGCCGAGCTTTTCGAATGCGTCCTGCAGCTTGGCGTACCGCTGATCGACGTCTCGGACGACCTCCAGTTGGATCCGCTCGCCGTCCGGGTCGATCAGAGCATCCGGGGTGCCGTCAACGGCGCCCTTGCCGCCAACGTCTTGGTGGAGGACGGGGACGCCGAGCTCGGCGGCGACGATCGCGCGCGCGTCGGTCTCCCATTCGGACTCACGGTGACCCAACCGTCAGGCTCCCTCGGTCAGCACTGCGAGTCCTCCTGAGTTTCGGTGAGCCCGCCAGTGGCGGGTCTTCTTCCAGCGTATTTGAGGGGGAGGCGGCGGGGCGATTCAGTCAGAGAAGCGAGCTCGCACGACGGTGGCTTGGTCATCGTCGAGGACCCAGCGCGCGCCACTCTCGTGGTCGGGGTACTGCTCTCGCAGGAATGCGCGAATAGTCCTGGCGGACACGTCGAGTTCGTCTTCGAGCTCGCGGGGCGTCGTGGTCATGGCCGTCAGCGTACCGGTGGCGACCGGCGTGGCCGCCGCCTCTCGTTCGGGCATCATCGGCGGAGCGGGATCACTCGCCGCGGGCGTTTGCGGACGGCGTCCTTCCACACCCATCCCTCATGCGTCTGGCCGTCGCGACTGGTGAAGCGAATTCGCACGGCATGCTCGTTCCACGCGACCACCTCCACCTCCGGGCGCACCACCGCCTCGTGGAATCGCACGAAGGCGATCGCCGGCGTCGGCCGTTCGGCCGTTGTCGCCGGATCGTGCTCGAGGTCGACCTCCTCGTCGCTGAGCCAGACCGGCCGCGGGCGCGTCACGATCTGCTCGATGACGCGATCCATCCCGCTTGTCGGCAATGTGCGCTATTCGATTATGCGGAATTCCTGTAAGGGTGAGAGGGAGCGCTCGGTATAAGCGCTCCCTCTCGGCTCGCGTTCAAGGCGTGGACTCCTGAATGGGTCGCGAGCGGCTTAGGGGGCGACCGCGTCGGTCGCGCGGGCGGTGGTTGGAAGTAACCCGTAGGGGATTCGTGCGGTGCCAGCTTCGATTTGGGTGAGCCGGTTGTACTTGGCGATGCGTTCGCCGCGGGCGGGTGCTCCGGATTTGATTTGGCCCACGCCTGTGCCGACGACGAGGTCGGCGATAAAGGTGTCGAGGGTCTCGCCGGACCGGTGGGAGACCATGGATTGCATGCCGAGGCGTTTGGCGGTTTCGATGGCGTCGAGGGTGCCGGTGACGGTGCCGATCTGGTTCGGTTTGATCAGGGCGGCGTTCGAGTACCGGTTTTTGGCGCCGTCGGCGATGCGGTGCATGTCGGTGACGTAGAGGTCGTCGCCGACGAGTTGGGTGCGGTTGCCGACGGCGTCGAACATCAGTTTCCAGCCGTGGTGGTCGTCTTCGGCGAAGCCGTCTTCGATGCTGCGCAGCGGGAATTGGTCGAGGAGTCGCACGTAGTAGTCCACGAGCTGGTCTCGGGAGAGGAGGGTCCCGGCGATCTTGTACTGGCCGTCGCGTTCGTAGAATCCATTCGCTGCGGGGTCGATCGCGATCGCGACGTCGTCCAGACTCGGCGTGTAGCCGGCGTCTTGGATGGCGGTGATGAGCAGTTCCATCGCTTCTTCTGGGCTGGCGATGTCGGGGGCGAATCCGCCTTCATCGCCGAGGCCGGCGGTGTGGAACTTGGCTTTGACGCGTGCTGCGAGGGCGTGGTAGATCTCGGCGCCGGCTTCGACGGCGGCTTCCTCGGTGGCTGCGCCCACGGGCGCGACCATGAATTCTTGGAATTCGAGCGGGTTAGCGGCGTGGGCGCCACCGTTGAGGACGTTGAAGTGTGGGACCGGCATTCGTTCAACACTGTCCGTGACGTGGGCGATCCACGTGTGGAGGGGGAGTTCGGCGTAGTGGGCGAACGCTCGCGTGGCGGCGATCGAGACGGCGACGGTGGCGTTCGCGCCGAGGCGCGCGAGGTTGTCCGTGCCATCAAGTGCTCGGATTGCGTCATCGACCTGCCGGATCGATGACCAGTGGCCCTGGGCAAGGAGCGGGGATATTTCGTCGGTAACGGAGGAGACGGCGCGGTGGACGCTCCGGCCCGAATAGGAGGGACCATCGTCGCGGAGCTCGGCTGCTTCGTAGGCACCCGTTGACGCGCCCGCCGGGGCGGATGCGTCCACAGTGGACCCATCGCCGAGGTGCATGGTGACGGCGACGGTGGGATAGCCGCGGGAATCAAGGATTTGATGAGCGTCTACCCGGTCGATGTGGATCGGGTGGGTCTCAGGGTGGCTGACGTAGTGGCCTTGGTGGGTCGGATCAATGTGTCCGGTGTAGCCGTGCTCGACCATTCAACTGTCCTATCTCTGGGCATGGTGCATCGCTTGAGATAGGGACTGTTGTCGGCATCGAGGTTGGTGTCGGCGAGCCCCACCGCCGAGACGCCGAAGCGTCACGCGACAGACTGCCAGAGAAGTGCGCCGGTGGGAAGAGCGAGTTCTGGAGTTCTCAGAAAAGGCCGCCCAGCCAAAGCCCCCCGCCAGCCGCGAGGAGTGCGCCGGCGAGCATCCCGAACCCGTTGATCGCCGACGCCACATACCGCCCGTCCTGGGCGAGGCGAACGGTTTCGAAGCTTGCCGTGCTGAAGGTCGTGTAGCCGCCGAGGAACCCGGTTCCGAGGATCAGCCGCCATTCCACAGGCAGAAAATGGGTGAGCGCCAGGCCAGTCACCAGGCCGAGCAAGAACGAACCGGTGACGTTGATCACTGTGGTTCCCAGCGGGTAGGCGATCCGGACGCGAGCCTTGATCAGCCCGTCGACGACCAGGCGGAGCGCGGCACCGGCACCGCCTGCGGCGCAGAGCGCCAGAACAACCCAGGCGCTCATCGGCCGGTCCTCCGCGTGCGGGCACGGTGCAGCGCGGCGCCCAGCAGGATGCCTGCGGTGGAGGCTGCGGCGCCGACGAGGACGGTCGCCAGTCCGTAGAAGATACTGTTGCCCAGCTGGGCGGACGCGATCAGGCCGTCGGTGTCGACAACGAACGAACTGTAGGTGGTGTAACCGCCGAGAATACCGGTTCCGACGAAAAGACGGATCGCGCGTCGCGCGCCTTGGTCGGGGCCGCCACGAGACAGGGTTTCCAGAAGCCAACCGAGCAGGAAGGCGCCGGTGACGTTGATCGCGAACGTTGCGACAGGAAGCCCGTTCCACATGGGTACGACTGTGGAGAGTAGGTAGCGGATGCAGGTTCCGATGGCCCCGCCGGCAAAGACGAGGCCGATGTACTTCCAGTGCAGGTGGATCGGCCGTGGTGCGCGGGCGCGTGGGTCTTCCACCTCCAGGTCGGGATCGATCGGGAGCTCTCCAGCACGGTCGGGGTTGAGGCGTTCGTAGGTCATGCGTTCCGGTTCGGGTCGTCGGGGTCGGGGGAGCGGGGAGCCGCGATCAGGTGCCGCCCTGGCGGGCGAGACGCGTTGCGGCTTCGGCGGCGGCGTCGGGGTCGAGGTAGCCGCGGGAAACCAGGTAGGGCGTTGCGGCGGAGAAATCGAAACGATAGCGCAGCGGGTGCCCCGTTGGAATGTTCAACTGCTCGGCTGCCGGGATCGTCAGCTTCTCGATGATCATGGCCAGCGCGCGCAGGGAGTTGCCGTGCGCGACGACGAGCGTGCGGCTGCGGGCTGTCAGTGCGGGAGCGAGCGTGTGTTCCCAGAACGGTGTCACCCGGGCGACGACGTCTTCGAGTGATTCGGTCGCGGTGAGCGCGGCAGGAGGCAGCGAGCGAAATGGCAGCGTGTGAGCGAACTCGTTCAGCCGCTCGGTGGACATCGGCGGGGGTGGCGTGGAGTAGGAGCGCCGCCAGGCGAAGAACCGGTCGAGGCCGTACTGCTGCGCAACGGCCGCTTTCGAGAGCCCGGTCAGGGCACCGTAGTTGCGCTCATTGAGACGCCAGTTCGCGATGACGGGAGGCGTCGCAGGGAGGAAGATCGGCAGCATTGCGGTGACGGTCTCGCTGGTGCGAGTGAGGGCGGATGTCCAGATTCGCTCGGGTACAGCTCCGTCCTCGACAAGAAGCCGGGCGGCCGCTTGAGCTTCGGCAACACCACGGGCTGTGAGGTGGGCATCGGTGATGCCGGTGAAGAGTCCTTCCGCGTTCGCTGTGCTCTCGCCGTGGCGCAGCAGGTACAGGTCCGCGGTCGCGTGCGTCACTCCCACGGAAGGGCCCCACCATCGGTGACCGGCGACAGCGGTATCACGAGCACGGGTCGGTGTTGCCGGTGGGCAAGATGAACCGCGACGGAGCTGCGGAAGAACTCGCGCATCCCTCGGCGCACTCCCGCCTCGTGCGTTCCGACGACAATCAGTCGTGCGTTCAGGCTGTTCGCCAGGTGAGCGAGCGCCCGGGCGGGTTCGCCGGCGAGGGAACGCACACTCCACCGCACTCCGGTCGGGGCCAAAACCCGGTCGATCTGGGCAGCCAGCTGCGGGTCAAAACCGTCGTCATCCAGCTCAGGGAGATCGGGGTCGATGGGCAGGGAGTGGACGGAGCCGTCAGGGTTCTCCTCGACCGTGTATCGGCCGAGATCGACATGCGCGCACACCAGCTCGCAGCCGAGATCGCGGGCAAGCTCAGCAGCGCTGAGCAGAACGGTGTCAGGGCGGCCGCCCTCAACTCCGACCAGGATCACCCGGGCATGGCCACTGGGTTCGGTGGGGGTGTGATCGGTCATGACCGGCTCCTATCTCCTTCGGCGCGCCAAAGACTGAGATAGGGACCGTTGTCGGCTGCGCCGAGGTTGTTCGCGGTGAGCCCCACCACCGCCGCGCTGTTGCGCTGGCTCACAGTCTGCCAGATCGTTCACACCGGTCAACGTATTGTGACCGTCACCGTTCAGGTGCACACTGATTGGTGGCGATGAAGCTCGCCTAGAAACCGCGGACGGTCCGCTAATGGCTTCTACCTGCACCACCATGCGCTGCACGGCGTCCAGGTAGAGGAGATCCCATTGGCCCAAACCACCCCACAACCGGTCAGCATCCTCTTCGGCCCGTCCGAGTCAGACACCATCGCTCAATTGGTGGAAGTCCCGCCGGCCGAGTTCGCTGACCTGAACCTCGACCAGCTGGTGGCAGACGCCACCGCCGGCCGGGACGAGTACGACTTGAAACCGTACTTCTACACACCACTGACCACCCCGGCTGGGGTCGAGTTCCGGCACGCCGTCCTCCGTGACCTTCAAGCCGGGAATGTCACCGAAACGGTGCGAACGTTCGCCGACGCGATGCGTGGCATGCGCGCGTTGCTGGCGGAAGCTGACGGTCTTCGTTACCCGCTGCAGAAACAGCGCGTGCTCCTAGATGCGGTGATCCGGTACGTTCGGGCTGTCGGTGGCCTCTCCGCGGCTCTGATGAGCGCTGAACTCGTCTCGGCCGGCATGCTCAGCTTCCGCGACCGGCTGGATGCGTATGTGGCATCAGAGAGCTTCTCTGTTCTTGCCGCCGACGCCGACCAGGTCGCTGACGCGCTCGACGAGCTGGAGTACGAGTTCCTGATCGACGGTGGCCGGATCAGTGTTCTCCCGTTGACGGGTGAAACGGATTACAGTGCAGCTGTTGCCGGCACATTTGCGAAGTTCCAGCAGGCGACGGCCGCCTCGAAAGCGGACAACCACGCGGATCCGGTGGCGATGAATCACGTCGAGGCCGGGATCCTCAACCTGGTTGCGGCGGTGTTCCCCGGCCAATTCGCCGCGTTGGACCGGTTCGCACACGATCATGAGGTGTTCCAGTCCGCGACGGTCGCCCGTTTCGACCGGGAGGTGCAGTTCTACCTCGCCTATACCGAGTACCTGGCTCGCGCGACCGGGGACACGGTCGCATCCTGTCTTCCCACCGTGACCGCCGACCGCACCAGCGCGGCCTGTGCTGCCGTTGATGTGGTCCTGGCCGCCAAGCTCGCCGGCAGCAGCCAACCGGTTGTCGCGAATGATTTCTCGCTCACCGGTGACGAACGCCTCTTGGTGGTGACCGGGGCCAATCAGGGCGGCAAGACCACGTTCGCGCGAGCGTTCGGACAACTGCACTACCTCGGAGCGCTGGGACTTCCGGTGGCAGCGTCATCGGCGACGCTGCACCTGTTCGATCGGATGTTCACCCATTTCGAGCGGCAAGAGGATCTGCGGAACCTTAGCGGGAAGCTGGAGGACGACCTGGTCCGGATTCACGCGATCCTGCAGCAGGCCACCGGCGACAGCATCATCATCATGAACGAGATCTTCACCTCGACGACCGTGAGCGACGCGATCTTCCTCGGCACACAGATCCTCGACCGGATCATCGCTCTCGGTGCGCTCGGAGTGTGCGTCACCTTCGTCGACGAGCTCTCCACCCTCGGCCCGGAAACCGTCAGCATGGTCGCCGACGTCGACCCGGCCGACGTCACCACCCGCACCTTCCACCTCAGCCGGCGCCCTGCCGACGGCCTCGCCCACGCCACCGCGATCGCAGCCCGATACGGGCTCACCGCCGAACGCCTGCAGGAAAGGGTCCACCAGTGAAAGCACATCTGCTATTCGCCGACGCCGATTTCGATCCTGCCGCTCATCCGACCCAGCTGCAGCGCGACATCGGCGCGGACCTGGAACTCGACGCGATCCTGACCGCGATGGCTGGCGGAGACGCCTTCCTGCGCGACGTCGCCGACGCCGCCCTCATCCAGCCGTTGACCGACCCGGGCAAGATCACCTACCGGCAGGACGCCCTCCGCGACGCGCTGAACCAGCCGGAGGTGATCAGAAGCCTGTACGCCGTGTGCGCGCAAACCTTGACCGAGGAGAAGAAGATCTACGGCTGGGGACTTGGCTCACCGACGTCCTCGCTGCACCGCTCCATCGAGGCGTTAGAGATGTTCATCGTCCACCTGCGCCAGCTGCGGCTGCTCGCCGACGAGAACGCGGCAGCCTTCCACTCGGCAGCGTTCCGGGAACTGTGCCGGATGCTGACCGCTGAGTTGTCGGATGAATACTTCGCTGAAATCGACGACCATCTGGCGCGACTGCGATTCCGGCATGGCGTGCTCCTCAGCGCCCGGCTTGGGCACGCGAACAAGGGCACACAGTTGGTGCTGCGTCGGCCGCTGCAGCACAAGGTGCCCCTGCTCGAACGGCTCGGCTTTGCCCACCCGGCGCACTCGATGACGATCGCAGACCGCGACGAAGCTGGTTTCAACGCCCTCTCTGACCTGCGAAACCGCGGCTTGAACCTCGTGGCGGCCGCTCTTGCCCAATCCTGCGACCACATCAAGAGCTTCTTCGTCATGCTGCGCACCGAGCTGGCGTTCTACCTCACCGCCCTCAACCTCCACGATGCACTCGACCGGGCCGGCCAGAATGTCTGCATCCCTGTGCTCGAGGACGATCCGGGGTTCCAGTGCAGGAATCTCTACGATACGGCGTTGGCTTTGATCGGTGACGCGCGTGTGGTCGGGAATGACATCGACGCCGGTGGGTGCCGGGTCGTGGTGATCACCGGGGCGAACCGGGGCGGGAAGTCCACTTTTCTGCGCAGCCTGGGCCAAGCGCAGCTGCTGACCCAGTGCGGTCTGTTCGTCCCGGCTGACCAGTTCACGACGGGTATCCGGGAGAGGATCTTCACCCATTTCAAGCGGGAAGAGGACGCGTCGATGCGCAGCGGGAAGCTGGATGAGGAGCTCGCCCGGATGAGCGCGATCGTCGACGAGGTGACCCCGGGATCGCTGATCTTGCTCAACGAGTCGTTCGCCTCGACCAACGAACGGGAGGGTTCCGAGATCCTCCGCCAGGTCGTCGACGCGTTCACCACCGCGGACGTCCGGGTGGTGCTGGTGACTCACCTGTATGACTTCGGCCGTCAGTACTACACCGCGGCACGAACCGACTCGCTGTTCCTGCGGGCGAACAGGGACGAGAGTGGAGACCGTGACTTCCGACTGGTGGTCGGCGAACCTCTTCCAACCAGCTTCGGAGAGGACGTGTTCCACCGCATTTTCGACCCGGAACCCACCCCGTCAGTCACCCAACCGGTCATTGAAGTAACGGAGTCCGCATGAAAGATGCACGCCAGCAGCACCTCTACCTGGCCCGGCACGGGCGAACGGTGTTGAACGCTGAGGGGCGGCTGCGCGGGTTGGCGAACCCGCCGCTGGACGAGGTCGGGCAGGCCGAAGCTGCCGCGCTCGGCCTCTACCTGCAGAGCAAGGACATCACCGCCGTATTCTCCAGCCCGCTCACCCGAGCGGTGACCACCGCGCAGACGATCGCGGAGGCGGCGGGTGTTGAGGCGTTCGCCGACGACCGGTTCAACGACCGCGACTACGGACCTTGGACCGGACACGCCAAAGCCGACGTGATCGCCGAGTTCGGCAGCGTCGACGCGGCACCCGGGGTCGAACCGGTCAGCCAGGTCATGGCGCGCGCCCGGCCAGCGCTGGACGCCGTCCTCGACCATTACCCCGACGGCGCTGTGGTCGTCGTCACCCACGACGCCGTGATCCGGCCGCTCCTTGCCCTACTCGACCCCGCCGTCGGCGAAATCCTGGCCCCGACCGGATCGGTCAACGATCTTGTCCGGGTGGGCGGGTCCTGGCGGATCGACGCGGTGGACCTGCAGCCTTCTACGATGACCCGGTGAGCGTGAGGGGGAAGTCCCAGCCGTTGAACCAGCTGACCGCTTTCACCCACGACGCGTTCACCACCGCAGTGGCAGGAGCCCCGCCCTGTGTCATCGAGGTGGTCAGTACCTGCACCTGAACGGCCAGCTCCGCCAACGCGGTGCCAGTCAATTCCACGGATGCGTCGCTGAGCGCCGCTCCCGCAAGTAGGTGTGCCCGGCACGGAAGAGCGCCCGGTCGTGCAGGTGTCCCGTGCGCGGCAGCGCAATCTGGGCAGACGGTGTCTGCCCAGATCGGCCGCGTTTCAACGAGCCAGTCGGTGGTGTACCGCATCCGGTTGGCTTCCTCGATCAGCTGCTGAAGATCCAGCCCGGCATGGGTGACCAGGATCCCGGACGGGGTGCCACCGCGGACGTCGGCGCAGACCACGCACTCACCATCCCGCTCGAGCGCCCTCACCCGGGACCGCCTGCGCCCGCCCAGTCGGCCCACCATCGTCTCCAACAAGTCCGTGTAGAGGACAGTCAGGTCAAACGGTTGGTGGCCGCCGCGGGCGCCGGCCCCGGCCTCCCACAACTCGATCTCCACTACCGCGTACGCCCACGAGTGCCGGGCACACATGCCCCAATGCTGACGCAACCGCCGGCGGGTGACGTCGCTCATGATGTCGCCGTGGACGAAGTCCCACAGGATTCGAACCTCCTCGGAGCTCAACTGAGCCTCGGCCCTCCGGCCCAGGGGTCGGTCGTACCGTTCGTCGCCCTCCACCGGCTCAGGCACGCGCACGTCCCACGGGTGCGCGGAACACGATCGACGCGGCGAACGACAGGACCATCCAGGCGGCTGCGTACAGGAACCCGGCCGCCGGCGACACCGTCGTGTAGAGGATACCGGCGACAACCGTCCCGACGATGTTGCCGAGCGCCTGCACCCCACCGATGACACCGAACCCGCTACCGCGCAGGTTATCGGGGAGGATCTGCGCGACCAGAGTCGACTCGGCCGTCTCCGCAAATCCAATCCCTGCCCCGGCCAGAGCAAAAGCGACGAGGATCGCCCACCACGGGGTGGGTCCGAACGCGAACACGGCGTAGCCGAGTACGTAGACCAGCGCTCCCGCGGCGAACACTCGCCGCGGCCCGGTCCGGTCGATCCACCAGCCGCCGAGCACTGACACCCCGGCAGCGACAGCATTGTGTGCCGCATAAATCAGGATCGCCGTCGACGCGGCCGCCGCCGTCGCCATGCCCTGTACCTCGAACAGCTGCGTGGCCCGCAAGATCAGCAGCGTCGTCGCCAGATTCCCGCACTCGAACAACACGACCGGCAGCAACGGCCGGCCCAGCCCGGCCATACGCAATCCTGTCAGGTTGAACCGGACCCGCTCCCGGACACCGTCGCCGTGACGGCGGGCCTCTCTCGCGGCAACCCCGATCGCGATCGCAGCGAGGATGCCAGGAATGAGCGCAAACCAAATCGCCGGACGGATGCCCAGCCAGGCAACCAGGCCGGCGGCCGCCAGCGGTCCAACCACAGCACCCAAGTTGTCGCCGGCCCGCTCCAGACCGAATGCGCGACCGTACGCGCGACGCGGCGCCAGCGACGACAACAACGAATCACGCGCCGGCGACCGCACGCCCCGGGACGCCCACGCCAAAGCGCGCAGGATCGCCACCTGCCACACCGCCGTTGCCATCCCGATCGCCGCCGTAGCCAGTGCAGTCACCAGATACCCGCCCGTGGCCATCGCCCGCCGCCGCCGAGGGTCGTTCGCCAACGGGCCGCCGATCAGCTTCGCCAGCCCCGTCAGCGCATCACTGACACCCTCGATCACACCGAGCGAGGCGGCCGACCCGTGCAGAACACTGGTCAGAAAGCTCGGCAGAACGGAAGTCGCAATCTCATGACCTGAGTCGGAGAAGAAGCTCGCCGCGGCGACGCTGCCAACACCAGGCGTCAACCAGTTCTTGTCCGGCCCCTCGGCCTCGGCGGCGTTCGACTCGGCCGTCACGACTCCGCACCAATCGGACCGAGTGTGGTTTCGCAATTGAAGGTCACAGTTGTCCCTATCTCCAGGCAGCACAAATGCAGAGATAGGGACTGTTGTCGGCGAATACCGAGGTTACCTACGGTGAGCCCCACCACCGCCGCGAGAACGCGCAAGACACAGCATGCCAGAGCGAAAGCCCTACTCCAAGGAAAGCGACAACAGGCCGAAACGGCGCAATGACACTCCTGGAGAAATCTAGGTCCACGCTCCTGCAGCGAGACGTGACAGAGATACGGGCGTTTGCTGAGCGCTCAGTCGTCGTCGAAATCGACGGCCTTCCCGCAAAGGGCTGCGGTTGCTTTGATGATCAGCTGGATCGCGGCTATCGCAATCAGAACTGACACCCCTAGGGCAATTCCGCGCACTTTTCGGGATATCGGCGGTTCGTGCTCATGCCCCCATTAGACCAGAGATTCGAAAGTATGTTCGAATGGATTCGTGCGAACGATTCGGGTGGGGGAGAGCGACTGGCTGGTGCTCGACGACGCGATCCAACCGCGCTTCTTAATCCACCACGGGCCGGCCGTGAACAAGATCACCCGCGAAACGCTGATGATGTACCGCGTCGACCATTGGGTCCTGAAACGTGCTGACCGGTGGCCATTGGGCTACTACGAAAGCCTCGCTGAGGCACAGGCCGCCGCCGAAGGCGAGCTAGGCACGCCGAAGTTCCTCGTCCCCATCACCGACCCGCACGGGCAGATCGTGACCCCGGAGGAACAGCGCGAGCGATGGAAGGCTGGCCTCGACCCACGCAGCGGGACGCCGAGGCCGTGAAGCTCAGCCGGCCTGGCGACCGTCTGGATCGAAGGTCGTACCCCCGTCGTTGAGTAGCCGACTCACGTCCGCGTTGAGCGCCATTACCTGTTCCGGATCGTCCACGATCGCATCCACCATGAGTTCGAGATAGGCGTACGCCTCCGGCGGAGCCGTCGACGTCCCATTTCGCGCGAAGGCGCGCACCAGCTCGCGTATCTCGTTGAGCTGCCACTGCTGCCTGGCGATCAGCAACGCATCCCGAAGGTGAGGGTTCGCTTCTGGTTCATCGCTCATGCCATCGACACTCTCATACCCAGAGCTGACGAGCCCTCCCGCATTACCGGGCGGCCTACTTCCGGGACGCGACCGGTTCCATGCGGCCGACATGGTAGCCGGCCACCCAGGCGGGTGCGTCCTGGTCGCTCAGCTCTGCCGGAGCGACCACCGGTGCACCCTGCCGGGCAGCTCGTCGCCCAGCGTGGAACGGTCGAAACGCATGCAGCCCTCCATCTGGGCGCCGACGCTCAGCGCGATCGCTCAGGACCATCCACACAACGACACCGATGCCGGCGACGATCACCACGCCGACGATGAACAGCACGGCGTTGTCCACGATGTTGGCCGCCCACTGCGGCAGGGTGGGCATGGGCCACGGGT
>VMHT01154409.1_pt1 | contig 12913 bp, 24 predicted proteins | sample 4693611 | NCBI WGS metagenome assembly VMHT01 (sample SAMN12280063, study PRJNA550983) | marine metagenome | isolation source: seawater sampled from same location over 5 years 0.02-0.2 micron viral filtrate | place: USA: collected off the coast of southern California halfway between the port... ... | reverse complement strand
TATGCCATTATGATAACCCTCCTGATGTCATCATATAAACATATGATAAATCTACTAAAGCACCATCTGTACCTGCACTAGAGCCTAAGTAAACATTAAATCTAAATGCTGATGTAGTTGGAGCAGTAGCACCTCTTCCACACGTTGTACTACCTGCTCTTGACGCAACTGCATTTTCACCACTACCCTCATTACTTGTATTATGAGTATACCCTGCTCTTGGAACTCTTGCTTCATCCATGTTAGTAGTATAAGTAGTAGTATGGTCTCCAGTTCCGTTGTCTGTTGCACTAGATTGATTAAAACTATCTATTGAAGCAAATGTATCTGTTCCTTGTATTGTAACAAAATGTTTTAACAACCCTTGCTGTACAGAAGTTGTATTAGAGCCACCTTCAGATTTTATAACTGCCTGTTCAGAACTGTCCACAGTCAAAAAGGTAGCATTACTAGAATCAGAAACTCCAGTATTTAAACCACCTCTATTTACTTTAGTTAGAGCCATTACTTACTCCTTATGCGTATGGACTGTCACCCAATGTGCTTGTATCCCAAGCAGCTTTAAGTTTAGCTATAGTGTCTGCATTTGCTATTGCAGTTGCAGCAGGAGCATCTCTAAGAGCTTTCTTCTTTGCTACACTTGCAGCTTGAGCATCTGTATCACCTGCTTCTAATGCTTTCATATAGACTACATCTTCAGCAGCAAGTAGAGGTGTTCTAGCTTCTCTAATCTTGTCTTTGAATATAACTTTTGATGCAGTTAAATCTTCAGTAATAGTTGTGCCTGATAATGACCAAGCATTTCTGAAGTGTCTGTCTGATGGAACAGTAGCATCTGAAGCAGCAATACTGTTTCCATCCTTGTCTACGATATTAGTTGTTGCCATTTTGGTATCTCCTTTTAAGCAGCTTCTTCATTATGTGTGGTTATCTCTTCATTAATCTTCCAAGCATTTCGCCACACTCTTGTGCTTGGTAACTGTGACTTAGTACAAATGACCATACGTGGCTTGTTGGCTTTGTCGTAGTTCTGCCATACGTGCTTTGGTAGGTCCTTCATAATTAAGTATTCTATTGCTCTTTCTTCTGTCATAGCTTCAATAGGCTTTGTGTTGTGTAACAAGTAACCTCTTGTGTGCTTTTGGAAGTCAGGCTTCTCTTCATCCTTCTTGAGTTCCCAATAGGCTTCTACAGGTGGTAATATGCCACCTTGCAACGCACAAGCCATCCAATTAGGGTCAGGATGTGTAACCTTTGCAGGTTCATCAGGTGTCTCTGGGTCTTCCCATACAACACAGTATTCTGTTCTGTAAGGCTCAAGTTTTTCTTTTGCCCAACACAATCTATCCCAAAGATGTGTGCCTTGAAATTCTGGTGTTTCTATTGTCATGCGAGGTCTCCATATAATGTATGACTTGAGATTGTATCTACATCCGTAGATGCACTACTCTGACTTGCTCCATACAAATAATTTATTTTTGCCAATGCTGTTGTTTCTGTTTGTCCATTTTCAAAACCTATAGAATGACCCCCTCTATCTGAATCTGCATCATCTGTGTTTTCATGGTGTCCACTATTTAACAGATATAAGGCATCACTAAAATTGCTCGTATAGTTAATTGTAAAATGACCTGTTGAATCATCTGAAACAGAACTACTATTTAAACTTTTTAAAACAGCAGGAGTAGCTTGGTTATAATGAACTAAATATTTAGCAACACCATTATAAATATAACTTGTATCAACAGATTTCTCTGTGCCACTACCTTTTGAATCACTTGTTGATAATGTATCAAATGCTATTGTTCCGTTTGCCATTATGCTAAATCTCCAAATACTTGACCATGAACATGGTTCATATCTTGTTGACCTGATAGAAAAAAGTTTATATTTGTTTGTGCTGTATTTTCTGCTGTAATTTGAAAATTTCTATCTCTATTACTTGATATAGGTTGAGTATCTGCACCTGCTCCACTTGGTGAATAATTGCCACTACCCATATTAGTTGTAAATACTTGGTCATAGTTTCCTGTACCATTATCAACTAAGGAACTTACATTAAAACTATCTCTGTTTGTTAAAGGACTTTCTGAGCCATCAAAATTCACCCACGACTTAGCCAACCCTTGCTGAATACTTGTCTGATTACTACCCTCACCTCTAATAGTCATAGAGTTTGCACTTGCACTAACTACAGGTGTTGAGCCAATGGTTATGGTTGTTGCAGTGGACTTGCCTGTGATTGTGTCTAATATTACTGTACTCATGCTAAGTCTCCAAATGTTTGTACACAGTTTGCATCAGCATCTGCTTCATTTCCTGCTCCACTAGCACTAGCTCCATAACCACTATTAATTCTTAAGCTGCCTGTAAATAACCCAACAGACCTTGCATTAGGTGTTGAACCAGATGTAACTCTTATACCAACAAAGTTACCAATTCTATCACTAGTTGCTTGAGCAAGAGATGATGAAGATGGGGAGTAATTAATGTCAGTTTTGGATGATGTAAATGTTATTGTAAAGTCACCTGTACTATTGTCAGATACAGAAGATACATTTAATGAAGACCTAACTGTATCTGCTATTTGGTCATAATTTATAACCATTTTAGCTGCACTTTGCTTAGTAAGAGTAACTGCACCACCACCACTGCTTTGAACTGTATCTACTTTAATTGTACTCACGATACCACCAACCTTCCACCATCATTAACAGTCAATGTAATCCCACTGTTTACAGTAAGTGTTCCTGTTACCTGTGCATTTTCTGTGGCAAGTATTGTTATGTTTGTATCTAAGGCTTGTGCGTTTGTTCTGAACATGCCACCATTCTTGAAGTTACCCTTGAACTCACTTGTAGGTGTAATTGTTCCTGCAGCCAACTCAAGAAAGTACACAAAGATATTGTTTGTGCCACTTGAAGGTGCAGCCGAGAATGTCAATGTTGAGCCATCAGGTACAGTGTAAGCTGCACTATCTTGGACAACACCATCAACACTTACGAGTATCTCTTGCACTGAACCTATTGTTCTTCCTAAATCAAAAGTTGTATCAGAATTATCACCATTGAATCTTACGACTGCAGGTGGAGCTTGGAAGTTAGCAGGTACGTTGTTGCCAATGTATGCCATATTATGTTATCTCCATGATACTTAGTGTGCCACTTAGTTTATCTGCTACGGAGCAGTCTACTCTTAGTAAGTCTCCTGTCTCAAGTATAACCTTACCACCTGTCAACAGTTCTAGTGAAGACCCTACAGGTATTGGTGCATCTTTGACTAAGAACGATGTTCCGTTGGTTGCTGCTCTACCACCACCTGATGTAGTGGATACAAGCTCTACTTCTGTGGTTACTTGAGATGTATGTATGTTTGTAAGTATAAGTCCAATCACCACTGTAGTTGTACTACCCGGAGTTGTGTATATTGTATACGGACTTCCTGCAGCATTTGGCTCGGCAGCGAATGTGACCACTTTAAATGTATTTGCCATGTTATTATCCTAACGCTATAGCTAATGCTGTCGGATCATCTGTGCTGAATCCTTGAGCCGACATCAATGTTACTACTCTTGAAAGAGCAGCTTTTCTGTTTGTTCCTCCTGCACCGTCATCTACAACAATGAGATCAGAGGTTGTTAAGTCAGCACCTATGTCTGATGCACCGTCTATTTCTAATGCAGTCAGTGCTACTTTACCTGCAGTAGATATAGTATCTAATTTAGTATCTGCTATTGCAGCACTAGATTTAATATCAGCGTTCACAATATTAGTAATGGTATTGTTATCAGAATCTATTGATTTATTTGTAAACGTAGTAGTGCTAGAAGCAGTGACAGCTATATCACTGATTAGTGCAACAGTTCCTGCTGTTGACGGCAATGTAACCGTCACATCACCAGTTGATGCAGGACCTATAAGTGTTACCTTATTTGTACCATTATCACTATCTTCAAAAAACTCTAAAAATCCTGCACTGGTCGCACCATTTTTTAACTGAACACCTGCATTTGCTATGGGCGTTGTTAAAGTTTTGTTAGTAAGTGTTTGTGAACCTGATAACGTAGCTACAGTAGAATCTATTGCAAAAGTAACAGCGTTACCACTACCACTTGTGTCAATACCTGTGCCACCTGTAAATGTAAGTGTCTCACTATCAAGGTCAATATTTAATGCACCACCACTATCAGCTTGAAAGTCCAAGTCCTCTGCAGTTATCTGTGTATCAACGTAAGCTTTGATTGATTGTTGAGTGGCTAAGTGACTTGCTGAATTAGAAGTCATATCATCTTCATCTTTAATCGATGTACCTGATATTGTTCCGTTTAGTACAGCACTTGTTAATGTTTTATTTGTGAGTGTTTGTGAACCTGCTAATGTAGTCACAGTGGAGTCTATTGCAAAGGTAACAGCATTGCCACTACCAGATGTGTCTATACCTGTACCACCTGTAAATGTTAAAGTTTCACTGTCTAGGTCAATGCTTAACGCACCACCACTATCAGCTTGAAAGTCTAAATCTTCAGCAGTCAACTGGGTATCAACGTAAGCTTTTACAGATTGTTGTGTAGGCACAAGAGTAGCACTGTTAGAAGCCATATTATCTTCATCAACAAATGCTGTAATAGTTATTGCACCGTCAGATAAACTACCATATGTAAGTGTGCCTGATACATCTGCATTACCATTTATATCAATGGTTGTGGCTGCAATCTGTATCTCTGTATCGGCTACGAGGTCGAGTTGTCCATCGGCACTCGAATTGATGTATATAGCTGTATCTCTGAATTGTAACTTCTCTGTAGAAGCAATAAGTATGTCGTCACTAAATTCAAAATAATCCTCATCTTCCATCCATTTAAGGACACCATCGTTGGTTTCACCATCGAATGTAACTGTTATATCTGTACCTGCAGTTCCTGCACCAAACGTAAGCGTGTTGCCCAAAAGCTTTGTAATAGGTCCACCTTCGTTGGCTGTGCCATCGTGAGTGTGTCCTGTACTTGCTTGGAAGGCTGCTAATAACTGATTGAACTCATCATTGGTATGAGCCGAAGTTATAACGTCTCCGTCAGTGTAAGAAGATTGTCGTGTATACGTAGCTCCCATTTATCTTCTTGCTCCTAGTTGGTATTCTAATTGAAATCCTTTTAACGAATAAGGTGCAGTTGTTCCCCCATCATTCACTCGTAGTGCCACTGCAAATCCAGATCCCTCTACTGGTTGTCTTACAAGAGGTTGTGATGCACCACCGTACGTTCCCACTACAGATGAACTTGTTCCGTATGTACTTGTTCCGTATATGGCTGCTATGTCTCCTGAATCTAATTCGTAGGCTGCAGGTCGTGCTGAGTCTTTACTTTCATAATCGTATCTAACAAATAGATCTGCATCAATTGATGATTCAGGAGCAAAGTTCACTATTACTCTTTGCATATTTTTACGTATGCCCGGATCGTTCATTGTTAAGTCTGGACTACGATATCTTCCATTTATTGCTGTGCCATCAAAATCGTTACCTGACTCTTGTCTGTATATAAACCCATCACCAGATCCGTGTATAGCTATTACGTTTCCTGAAGATACAAATGTGTCAGTAGATGTTGGTCGGATACCTTTTATCTCTGCAAATTCAAATTGTTGTCCTCTAAGAACACAAATAACACCTTCAGTTAGATTTTCACCCTGACCACTTTTTGTAAAAAATATTCTGTATTGTGTTTTATTTGGTATAACTATAGAAGTAAAACTACCAGAGTCAGCTAAGTTAGCATCAAACAAACTTTGCACGTTAGAACTTATTGTACCCAATTCAACGTCACCAATTCTTGCAGTACCTGCAATGGTACGTAATCCGTCAGGACCTAAGAATATAAGGTCACCTGCAAATTCTTGTATGGTCTGTCCGTTTACACAGCCTATATTTCTTGTTACAGGCTTAACTGCAAAATCAGATAATGACGATCCTGTAAGTTGGAATATTCTGTTTTCACAAAATATAAACAAGTTATCACGGAATACTTTAAGTCCTGTTATAGTATCGTCAACTTTAATGCTACCTGCACCAGATCCACCACTAAAAGCATCTTCGTCAAACGGCTGACTAAATACAACCTCTTGTGGTGTGCTTGACTTACCTGCATAAAACATGTGATCTTTAAATGCAGTCACAAACTTTGCACCAGATACAGAACTTTCACTTACATCTGTTGCACTAAAAGATGTGTTAAACACTGTCGGTGCGTTTGCACCATCTGCAACAATTAACTTGTCGTTGCCATCAAAGTTAAATCTTTGGAATGTATAAGCTCCTGCACTTGTTCTACCAGTATCACGTTCTGTCCAACTTGAACCACCGGGAGTGGCAGTAAATATCTTTTCACCTCTTGCTGCAACAACACTTGATCCGAATGTTGCAACCATAAGCACCTCTTCGCTTGATGCACTTGTTTGTGGCACAATTGCTGTAACGTATTTGCTAAAACCACTTATTCTTCTGTAGCCACCCTCAATGTCAGGCTCAAAGTTAAGAAGCTCAAGTGCTTGACCGGGTTTCATTATAAATGTAGATTGGTTAAGAACTAACCCACCTTCACATACAAACGGAAACGCACCTGTCTGACTTAGCTCTGGCATTAAGTAATATCTCCCATAACTTTACGACTTTTAGAATTTTTTTGATACATTTTTTTAAATTCCTTGTACCCTTTTATGGGTTTGTGTTCTTTATTTAACATATACATACGTTTATCATACTCTGTGAGTTCTGATCCTTCTCCTGCAGACTTAGAGCCAAGTGCATATTGTATGCCTTTTAAAATCATACGGCTCTCATATACAGTTGTTTGTTAATCAGTTCTACACGCATACGTTTAATTGATTTGTCAAATTGCATCTGTGCAAGTTGTGCATTTTGTACATCACCACGCAAAGTAAACGCATAATACTTTGCTCTTTCTATTATTACGTTTTCAAATCGAGTTGGTATAAGTGACTCATCTGTTGATGCACTTAATGCTGTGTGTGTAGCATAATAATAATACTTTACAGTGTATGTTGCTTTGTCAGGAACAGGAGATAAGCCTATATTGTTTTGTGGATCTTCGTAAACGAATTGTGGTATCGCTCGTGAATTACCTGTTGGGTCTGTATCTCTTTCGTGATAGTTGTCAAGATATTCACTGTAAGTTATATACTCAAGTGTAATTTCTTTTTTGTCTGCAGCTTCAAGAAATGTAAAACTGTCAAAGTCTACTGTTTTTGTGTTTGTTGTGCTTAGTGCAGATCTAGTGTAAAGACGTGTGCCTGCAGTAGTTGTAAAACTTTTGTTAACAACCGTAAAGGGCCATTCAGTATCTGCATTTATTATATCGTCTATACCACGATTAACGTAATCTTTTACAGCAGTTTGTATACCACGTGATGAACTAAACGTGCTACTTGTTAGTTCTACTTCGTTTAGATCTCTTAGTACGTTGTTGATTAATACTAGATAACTGCTTGCCATGTTTAAGTTTCTCTTGAACTTTTTTAATTTCTAAATAGTGTCGTCTTTTTTGAGCTTTGCGTAACGGACTATTTAGCTTTTTGTTGATATCCACTACTTCTTCAGGAGTCAGTAGTTTGTAAGGTTTGGTATCAACAGGTATTAGTAAACGTAAATTTTTTTTTTAATTTAATTATTCTGTAGTTACCCACTTTTACGTGCCTTCTTTAATTGCTCTTTGGCTCGCTTTGCTATTGCAACAACTTCCGTTTTACCCATTACTTTTGCACGTTGTTCCATGACTGTAAGAATTTGTATCTTTCTCGCATACGGTTTATTGATTCTTTTAACTTTCGCAACCGTTGCTCTGGCATCAGACGGAGTAGCAAATTTGATTCTAACCGTATCTTTAGGATTCTCATCCGTGTATAAACGTCTGTCACTACCTTTAGGTTTCTTACCTGTGCCTACTTTAGGGTCTTTTTTCTTAGCCACTATGAAGCTTTTTCTTCTTCTTTTATTTCTTTGATAGCACTAGACATCATAGTATTTAATGTTTTTAGTTTCTCATTGGCAGTTATGATATCGTGCAAAGATTTATCAATCAGATTTAACGCAGCGTTACTGTTGTTTAATACGGTTTGTGCGTTTTCAATTTGTAGTTGATATTGGAAAGCTAATGCTTGTGCGGCTAATTTCTTCATGGGGTACTCCTTTTTAGGATTATACAGATAGACTGCTTAAATGTCAATCTATTTATGATTTATATATACAGCAGCTAATAAACAAACAAAGCCTACTATCATAAGAAATACTATGGTATATGTGATGTATTCAAATATCTCTTCACGTCTTTTGGCTTTTACCTTTTCTGCGTAGCGTCTAGATTTACGTGCTTCACCTTGAAAGGCTTGCCAATCTTGCCACAATCCCGGTCTACCTAAATATATCATGATCTTCTTGAGTTCTTCTTCTTTTTCTTTTATTTGCTCAAGAGCCATGAACTCTTCTAGATCACCACTTGCACCCTGTTTGCTACTTGCTTTCTTTTCAATTTGTTCTTTTGCAAATACAAAATCACTGATCTGTTTAGCACAACCTGAAAGTTCTTTTCCGTTGGATACAAATTGTTTGATCACCGAAAAAGCAGCGTTTGCCGCTGCAAGTTCTGCTAACATAGTATTCCCCTTACTTATTTACTGGCTTACAATAAGCCGTTATTTTTCTATTGCCATCCTTATATGGTATTGTTGATTGTTTAGTTAAACGTTCTGCAAAGTAAAGACATTCATCTATACTTTTAAATCTTTGTGTCTGGTTTATCACTCTCGTGTCGATCATGAAGATCAGGAGAAACTCTATCATTGTGATGGCAATCGCATGAACATTCCTCGCAATCGCAATCGTAACATTCGCAAGTCTCGCATCGTTTTTTACCTGCCATAAAACTCATACCCCAACTTCATCATTTCTGCTAAACCCTCACTACGTTTTCCAACCTGCGTTGCCCAACGTGAATCAAGCATCTGCTGACTTGCTTCGTAGAAATCACCCACCTCTATAGCTCCCCACATCTTAACAAATTTCATAAGACGAGGAACACCCATATTAAATCCCATATCTACAAGGCACATCTGTCGTACAGAATCAAGTTGATTTACAACAGGTTTTCTTTCGAGTAATTCTTTTTCTACATTGCTTATATCGTTTCTACACAGATAGTATGCTTCTTCTCGTGTAAGACCTACTTTAAGTATATCTTCAAGTGTCTTACCTATGTAGTTTAACTCAACATCTGTGATGCCACCATCTTCTAAGTTTCTACCTATGCCGATCGTGCTTATACCTAAGATGTCTCTATACGGTTCAAGCACCACACCTTCATGCTTGGCAACCATTTCTACAAATTCATCTGCGTCATACTTCATCTTAAAAATCCACTCTGTATTGTAAATTCATTGCTTTCGTTTTTTTACCACTAAACGGATCTTTGCCTGTTAAAGAAACAACAAGATCTCCTCCACCTAAATCTCTTATAGAGTAATTTAAATTAACTTCGTTTGCACTACCTTTTTGATTTTCAAAAAATGTTTTGTTAAGTTGTATTCCGACTCTGTTATTCTCATCAACCTGATAACCCAACGCACCACCAATATTATTTTCTATGCTTTTCCATGTTCCTTCGTATGTTCCAAATGGTACTTTTTCTTGAAACAACCCCTTTGTTGTTGCAGTGCTTCCAAATACTGTGGCTCTTAGTGGTTTTAAATCAAAACTTAAATTACCCCTTAATGCTTTTGTTTTACTTCTTTCTTTAACAGTAACGTCTTTATTTGGTTTTATTTCACTTTCTGTTTTTGTGCCTTCATAATATAAACTACCTGACACTTTTTTTCTTTTGCCTTGATTTAAATTTAAGTAAGCTCCAAATTGAGGTTTTCTAGGTTGATTAGAATATTTTTTATCATTCATGCAATCTCTACCTTTCTACCTCTATGTATCCTACCACCTTCTGCAGCTTTCTTTCTTCGTCTACCTGATGCAGTAACTGACCACTTTATTGCTTTAGGTCCTGTCTTTTTACTTGCTTCTTTTTTGCTTATCTTACCTGCAACGGCTTTGGGTCTACACGCAGGATAAGGTCGTGTTTTCTTTTCTTTGCCAGACCGACCACACTTCTTGCCAGTCTTGACATCACGCCAATCCTCTTTAAACCACTTGGTTAGACTCATTAGTAAGTGCCACCACGCTTCTTGTAAGTACGCACAAGCCATGCGTTTGCATATGCACTTGGATAGACCTTGAACTTACGTTTTGCTTCTGCTTTTACTCTAGCGTATAATGATGGATTTTTTGGCTTAGAGCCACCTTTTTTTGCTGCCATGTTATTTTCCTTTTTTCAACATTTTTGCTGCTTGACCTACCCCTTTAATTCCAAATGATGCAGATATGGCTATATACAATAGGTATTGATACCAATCAGGTAACGTTGCCAATATCTGAAACCCTTCCTTTACATAGTCTCTCATTCCGGGAATGAACACAAGTATGGCAGGTAAAAGTAGTACAACCAAAGCAAATTCGTCTTTCCACGAATCTACTGTGGCATCTGCCATTTTGCCTTCCCAAGCTACTTCACCTGTAGCTACTTTCTCTGCAACAGTTGCTCTTGCTTTAGCTTCTGCAACTTTAGCCTGTCCGTCTGCCTTTGTCTTTGCAAGTTTGTTTTCAAACCAAGTGCCTGCGAGACTACTGATAGGTCCTATAAGAGCCGATAACACTAGATTCTCCCTTGAGACTTATGTAGCATATTTACATAGCGTCTATAAAAATTATTACTGATTTTATTAAAAAACTTAAACATTATAAAATTAATTTCAGTTAACATTTCCATCGTCTCCTTGCTTGTCGTAGTCTGCTATTTGGATTTTTAGCAGCTTTGGGGAACTTTTTCATTTGCCCTGCAGATCTGGCACAAAAGGACTTACGTCTCTTTGCATCTTTACTTCCGGGTTTGACCTTGCCTGTTACAGCAGTCTTGAGCTTACTTCCGGGATTCTCTTTACGGTATTTTGCAACACCTTTCTTGGTCATCCCTGCACCAGACTTGGTGGGTCGTTTGTCACCACTCTTGATGGTGTACCCTTTCATGCTCCCACGTTTCTTGGTCATTGACTAAGCCTTTACTAGCTTGTATCCCATTTTCTTAGCAGCAGATCTTACAGAAGCTAAAGTCATCTTACCACCTGCTTTGCCACCTTTTGACATCATAGTTGGTTTTTTCATGCCACCCATAGCTCCACCTTTAGCCATGTACTTTTTGGTTTTGCCGCCACCTTTCATCATCTTTTTAGCTTTGCCACCACCCATCATCATTTTCTTCTTGCCCATCATTAGTCATTCTCCGAATATAAGTTATCAAACGTTATTGCAGGATCAAGATAAGTTTCGTGAATCTCTGCATTGTGTATATACTGGCTAGGTCTAAAGTCTGGAGGTCCTTCGCCAGTCTCCCAGAGTGCAGGACTTGTTGCTCTGACTCTGTTGTTTGGTAGGGCAACGATGTTACCTGTCCAATCTCCTGCGTCTATTAACTGTAGTACGTGACTTTGTTTATGTTGTGCAGGATCATCTGCTATGTCACTTTCTGTGTAGTCTACAGTAAACAGATATTGTCCTTTGTGAAACTCTCCGTCTATCTTGCAAATCCACGGAGAAGAACTAACTCTATCTAACTTCATTACCGAATGATGATGTGAACTGCAATCCCACGGTTGAGCCAAATGCGTTGGCATTTTCTGCGGCCACTCTTCGTACGGTATATCAGCAACGAGTGCTGTTATCGGCATCCTTGCCCACATTGCACCACCGTGTACGTTTTGTTCGTTTTCATCGTCATCACTTTCACATCCTGTAAATACAACTTGAAAGCTAAGACATCTATCTGGCACTGTGTTCACGGCTATTGCCAGTGCGTGTAAATATTCACCGTGATACATTTGATGGTTATGTGTAAATTCTTTTCGTACCCAACACTTAAAGTGTGGTATGTTACTTATTAGGTATGACATATGTTACCCTCACATATATGACATTTACCCCCTTAGAAAAGTAAGGGGTGGTTGCCCACCCCAGACCATATTATGTTCCAGTAGAAACTGTAGCAGTTTCGACAGGGTTTACAGAGATGTCAGCTAGAACAACGTGTATTCTAAATCTGGCAGCACTTTCACCTGTTGATCCACCATCGATGATTAACGCATCGATTGTGTCTGCTGAAGTTAGTACTCTAGCACTAGCTCCTGAAGCACCTACAGCAGCTTCTAGAAAAGGTGTAAAACCTGCGGCTAATACTGAACCGTCAACAAAACAGTCCACATCGCCACCTGTAATACCTATATCTAGAGTGATGTCTGTGTTACCTCTAGCTTCTAAAACTTCAAGAACACCTGCAACGATCATAGTATCAGCAGGAACATCAATCAATTGAATGACATCACCTCCTGCACCACCATCTGCAGTGTCGTGAACTTTAGATGTCATCACGTAAGGTCTTGCGACATTAGCAGGATGACCTGCAGTTCCTCCATTAGGAGTTCTATCTATTGTAGCCATAGTTAATCCTCCCTATTAAGAAAAGTCAATGACGCCACGTACAAGAGCTTCAGGTCTAAGGACTTTTCTTCCAAAAACATGTAACCCTCTAACAACGTCAGAGAATGATTCAGTTGAACGTACCACTTCAGTCTTAGCGATGTGAGACGCTGTAGCTGCAGCAGAAATGTGACCTGCTAAGATAACATTTTCAGAAGCGTCTGTAGCGACACCTGATAATGTTACTTGGTCAGTACCTGCTGTACTATTTAATGCAGTAGACTTGTAGCAACTAAAGCCTGCAAGTGTACCGGGGGTTGCAAGTCCGTTTCTT
>VMHT01152711.1_pt1 | contig 12915 bp, 11 predicted proteins | sample 4693611 | NCBI WGS metagenome assembly VMHT01 (sample SAMN12280063, study PRJNA550983) | marine metagenome | isolation source: seawater sampled from same location over 5 years 0.02-0.2 micron viral filtrate | place: USA: collected off the coast of southern California halfway between the port... ... | reverse complement strand
ACTTCTTTACATTATACAAAAGAAAATTTACAATTATTTAAAAATTTTATTGAAGCACAGGAAAAATACCCAGAAGTATTCAATATATTTACAGATTCAAGAACACCATATAATATTAATGATAATATTACAAATTGTAGATGGTTTCATATGAATAGATATATAAATGCTTCCATGACTTTAGAAGATGGTGTTGATGCTGTAGCACAATTGGGATGGGGTGGTTATGTAAATCCAACTTGGAATGCTACTAATGCTAAACAATTATCTAGTGTAATTGTTCCTTTTCAATTTGATGAAAATCAGAGAGATAAATATTATGATTTACCAAATGAAAATTTACAAGAAAAAACTTATGGTTGTTTTGGAAGCACTAATAATGCTTCTTTTACAAATCAGTATATAGTTGTATACCCAACAGTTAATAATGGTTCTGGTTCAACATTATTTAATATGTTGAATAATAATGTAAATATTATTGAAAGAGACAGAAAAATTGGATATGATATGCATTTCACAGCACCTGGAACAGCTTGGATTTTACCATATTCAGGATTTAATACTAAACCATATAATTTTGATGAAAGGAGTCTTGTTCCTTTTAATTATACAATTAGTAGAAATGATAATTTAGCATTAAATACTTATAGTGTAGACACTCAATATGATAGAAATTTATTATATCTTGGTGCTGATGTTCCACGATTAAATTGGGATGGAACTCATTTTAGTTTATCAGATTTACATACTTCATTAAATCGTGGTAATGATTGGCTCTCAAATAATCCATATACAACAACACAATTTACAGCAACAGAAGGATTTGATGATGTTGTTTATAAAATAAATCCAAATGAAAATTTTGAAGATTGGACACCAGCAAGAATGCCGTATGTTAGTACAACAGCAATAGAAATTATAAATGTTCCATCAAAAAAATATACAACTAAACAATTAAATGCTAATTTAGAACCTTGGACTATTTATGATGCATTATGTGGTATAAATATAGAAGATTTTGGTTTAACAGAAACAGAATGGTCTGGAACATTGTGGGATTTACTTGGTTTTTCATATAATCAATTTCATTCAACAAAAAATACAAGATTAGATAGAATAGATAATACTAATTTAAATAATTTATCAATAGTAACAACAAATGCTACTGTATCTGAAGGTGATACTAAAATATATTTTCAAAATTTATTTGGTGTTCCCATGATGAAGAATATGATTCCAGTAACTGCTTGTTTACTTGATTATGCTGGAGTTCGTAAGGTTTCATATTATCCAGAAATAATACAAAAAACAGATTCAGTTAAAATTGTTGCTGATAGTTTACCAACAAGAATGATTAGAGGATATTATACAATAAGGAGTAATTTATTAACTAATACTCCTTTTGTTGGTGGAAAAATAAATAATACTGATATGCCGATAATTGGAGTTGTTTCAAAAATAAATAATTATGGAGATTTTGTATTTGGTGAGGAATCCAGTTTAGTATTTACAATTACTAAACCTTTAAGATTAGCATCTATATCTTGTAGTATACATGACCCAGATGGATCATATGCTAATTGTGGAGAACAATCAACAGTATTATTTAAGATACAGAAAAATAGAAATGTTAGTTTTAATGTTGTACAAGATATTATACAACAAAATAACGGTAAAGTACCAGCATTTTTGTAAGAATATAAAGAATATAAATCTATATATAATATAGAATTATTTAAGATTAAATCTTTTCTTGTAATTAGATATATTAGTTTTTAATGACGATGAATCACCCCACAAAATATAATATGATAAAAAACCTGGTCTCATATAGTCTCCAGTATTTAAATCTTTTTTATGACGATTTCTATATTTATCTCTTCGTTGTTTATCTTTATGCTGGGTATAGTCTTCATAGCGTTTGTCTCCGTATTGTGAGGTTTTTATCTTCTTATCTCCATCATAAAAAATAGCTGTATACTTTTTATTCTTTATTTTTGAAGGTTTTATAATAACTCTCATTTTATTATTATATATATTTTTTTATTTAATTGCTCTTATTTTAATTTGATATTTATTTAAAAGTATAATTCTAATTGTATATATAGAAATACAAATATTAATATGTCTATTCTTTTGGACAAATGGAGTAAAGATGAAATATGGGATTTGTATGAAAAATTAAATGAAGAATTAGAATTTATAAAAAACAAATATGAAAATAAACTTGTTGAAGAAGAAGATGATGCATATATAGAATTACAAGAATATAGAAATGAAAATAAAGAATTAAAAGAGGAATTACAGAAAATTACAAAAGAAAAAAATAAAATAAATATAGAAAATAGTGAATTAAAAAATAAACTTAAAATTTTTGAAGATAAACCAAAAGAAAAAATTATTGAAGAATATATAGATGATAATCTTCAAGATGATGAAGGAGTAATAACTTGGGGTTTAATTAGAGATGATTATAAAGAATGGAGAAGTAATAAACAATATAAGAATAAACCAGATGTTCAAGAATTAAAAACTTATTTAATTGATAAACAAAAAGTTAAAGGTTGGAATCGTGCAATTAATGGTGCTGGTAATAATATAAAATTAAATTACAAAATAATTAAAATTTGATATTTATTTAATTTTTCCGATAATTATAATTATCGTGAATTTTAAATCAGTAGTAAATATTACGATACTCCGTCGTAGATTGTGCGATTGATGTCGTAGATTATGCGATTTGTGTCGTAGATTTTAAACTACTTAAACATAAAATAATTATCTAATATAAGATATAGAAAATATAAATATGACTCAAAAAATTCCAGTAATCTACCATGACAAAAACTATTTGGAGAACTTATTAAGAACTACATTAATTTTTAAAAATAAAGATGCCACATATAATTTTAATTCTAAACAATTAAAAAAGATATTGAATGATAATGAATGTTATAATATAACAGCACAATTAGCAAATTTATATGCTACATCAACTAAAGCAAATAATAATGTTACTATTATTAATAATATGAGTACAGATGAAAATAATAATGAAGATTTATTAAAACAGATTGAAGAATTGAAGAAAGAAAATAATCAATTAAAATCCAGAAAAATTCCAGAATCATCTGATGAAGAAGATGATAAAATCAGTAAGAAAAAATATGATAAACTAATGGATTTAAAAAATAAATATTTTACTGAACTGGGAGAAAAAAATAGTACAATAGAAAAATTACAAAATGAGATTAAAGATATTAAAGAACAACATAATATTAAAGTAGATAATAAACCATTAGATATATGTAATGAAGAATTTAGTGATGATGAAGAAGATGAAGACGATGAAAATCCTTATGAAAAAATGGAAGAAGTGGAAAAAAATAGAAAAGAAAAAGAACAACAAGAAAAACAAGAAGAAGAAAATAAAAAAACAGATAGAGAAATATTAATAATCAAAAAACAAGAATTAAAACAAATAAATAAACACATAGAAAAATTAGAATTACAATTACAAGATCCAGAAATAGATAAAGAAACAAAGAGAAAAATTGGTAAAGAAGGAAAAAGTATTGCAAAAAGAAAAAATAAAATTGAAGAAGTTATTAATAAAATGGAACAAGAAGAAGAAGACCGTATTAATTCATTATTAGAATTAGATAAAGAATGATTATCGCAGATTATGCGACAATTATCGCAGATATTACGACACATATCGCAGATTATGCGATAATATCGCAGATTATGCGATAATTATCGCAGATTATGCGATATTCCAAAAATGAAAAAAAAAAATATTTTTTACAAAACTTTTTTTCAAGAGATTTTCATATATATATTATTTTCTATATTTTTATAGATATATTATTTTCTATATTTTTATAGATATTTAAGAATTCAATATTTTTCATATAAATAATGTTAATTTCTAAAATATTAAAATATTAGATTAATTATATATGATTGATCTCTTTTGTGATTATTATTCATCAGATGAAGATGAAGATTATAATCCATACACTTTTGAAAAATGTGAATATGGTTATTATAAAGGATGTGGTTATTGTTGCAGAAGGTGTGATATTGAAAGAAGAGAAAAACAATCAGAAGAATATATGAGAGAAATGTTTAATAGATATATAAAAGAGCAATTTGGAGAAATGAATATAGAAATAGATTTACCATATAAAATACTACAAATAAATATTAATAAATTTAATAATCTCAATAAAGATAATAAATTAAAAATGTTAAAGAAACATTATAGAAAATTATGTTTAAAATATCATCCTGATAAAGGAGGTACTAATGAACAATTTAATAAATTAAAGGAAGCTTATGATATTATAGAATTAGAAATATATTAATATCTCTTTTTCTTTTTCTTTTGCTTTTTCTTTTTCAAAGTTTTTTTATTATTATTGTTATTTGATTCAAATATTTTTTTTGGGTTTATTTTTTCTTTCTGCTGTGCCTTTTCAACATCGTGTTGTAAAGGTTGTTTATATGTTGGAATATTTTTATTCATTGGTTTAATATTTTTTGGAGGCATATATATAATAGTTTTTATTAAAAATTTATATTATAAAATAAAATATATTTATAAAGTATAAAAAATGTCTCTCGTTATATGTTCAAATCAAGAAAAAGACGGAACTGCATTAAGACAGAAAAATTCTGTATATAATGCGTGGAGTTTCCGTAATCCTCTAAGTTCCACAATGACTATTAAAAAAAACTCTCAAGTAGCATTACAATCATGTAAAGTAAATGTAGATGGTAGAGTTGTATTCAGTAATAACAATGATAAATTTTATCACTATTTTGGTGATAAGTTAGATCTTGATGGAATTACTTCTCCTCAGATGGATGATAGCACTTCATACCCAGTTGTTACTACTCTCACTAATTCTAATGAAGCTGGTCAAGTTGTAGAATTATCTGTTGAAGATTTAGCAACAAGAATTCAAGAACAAATAAGAAGCACATCATACCACCCACTAACTAAAAACAAATTTGAATGTGATGTATTAAGAAATGCGAGTAGCTTAGATTTTTTGGGATATAAATTTACATTTGCTCAAAATGCTAGTGCTCCAGTTGATACTATACCACCAAACGGAAACTTTCAGGAATTTTTTTCAGTAAATAATCCATTAGATAGTTTTACATTTACTAGTGGTGTATTTCAACGAGATGTTGATGATGATAATGATGTATCTGTTGGTATATCACCAAATCAACCAATGAGCCCTTTTAATGGTTCTTTTATTGTTAATGCTTCTGGAGCAAATGCTAATGCTAATGCTTCTGGTGTTGAATGGATGATGGGATTATCTAGATTTGTGCAGAATATAGATGCGAATGGTTATATTGTTCCTCCTTATAATTTGTGGAATTATGATGAAGATGTAAATATCAGAGATGTTGATTGTTTTTGTGATTTTGGTATTGCTAAAAATAGTGATGGAGAATTAGTATTATATCACAATGTAAATGCTTCTGAAATTGAAGATGGTAATAATTTAGTTCAGCGTGAGGTTAAATATTGGACGAATGCCAGTAGTGCCTTTAGTGGTGGTAGAGTTGATTTAAACGCATCAACAGAATACACTGATTTTGCTTTTTTTGTAAATGGTGAAGATGTTGCTGTTAAAGCTTATAATGGTGCTTCATGGGAATTAGTAACACAATATACTGCTGGACAATCAGCAGATAGTTATTTTAAACCAATTAATCAATCTTGTTGGTGTCTACATCCAGTTATTGGTATTGGTGGTGGTAATGCTACAACTCAAAGTTGTACATTAGAAGTAAAACAATTTGATACTCCAAATATTACTGGATATAATCCAAAGGTACTATATGGCGGTGGTTGGTATGAAACAAATGAATTATTGAATACTACTAATTTATGTGCTGAATTAGAAACGAGAGCTTGGAATGATCCCAGAACTAATACACGCTCTTATGTAAATGCTTCTACTCTTGGTATTCCATACTCACCAGTTATGATACTACAACCTTCTGATATTTATTTTAGAACTTTTGGAGCTAATGCTACAACATTACTGGGTTTTAATCAATCCATAGTTGATACACCAATATCTCCAACTGGTATTCCAATATTCCAGTCTACATTTGCTCCAACATTAACTTCATCATTAGCAATGTTTGTGAGATTAAATAATTTTGGGCAGAATGTAACAAACGCATTCACTGGAAATAAATCTAAAATACTGGCTCACCTTCCGAGATTTGATAATACAAATAGCACTGGAAGATTATATTTTGAACCCAATCAATTAGTATGGTTGGATCTAGATAATCCCAGTGATATGCAGATAAACGAATTTGATATATCATTCAATTATATTAATGAACAATATGCTACTGTTTTACAAGGACAGAGTATAGTCGCATTATTATTCAGAGAAAAAGGAGACACAATGAATAGTTAATTAATCTAATAGATTTTATTATTTATTTTAAGTAATAGAAAATTTAATATATTTTTGTTAAAATCAAATATTTTTAGAATTATTTTATATGTATTATTATAAAATGAATAAAAAACAAACTCCAAGAGTTCAATTAAATTTTGAACCAGATATAGTTCCAGAAGATATACCAGGTATAATGAATGAAGAAGTTGATCCTGAAACTGGAGAAGAAAATCCAAATTTTATTTATGATAATCTACCTGAAGTAGTAGAGAAACCACCAATTAATAAAGAAGAGATATTTCAAGATGAAGAAGAACCAGAAGAACCAATAGTTAAACCAAAAGCAAAAAAAACAATACAACAACCAGAACCGGAAGAACCACCAACACCAAAACCAACTAAGAAGAAAAGAAAACCAATGAGTAAGGAACATCTTGCTAAATTAGCACTTGCTAGAGAGAAAGCACAATTAGCAAGAAAAGCAAAATCAGAAGAATCTAAAAGAATGAAACAATTAGAAAAAGAAGAAAAGGAATTATTAAAACAACAGAAAATTAGAAAAGTTAAGAAATTAAAAGAAGAAGTAAATTCTGATGAAGAAGAAGAAGATCATCAAGTTACTAAAAAAACAATTAAAACAAAAACTCCTTCGTATCCAATATCTACAATAACAAAAAAAGATTTAGAAGATGCACAATTAGAAGCAATAATTAAATATGAAACAATGAGAAAAGCAAGAAAAGCAGAAAAAAAACAAAATCAAATGGTAGAACAACAAAGACAACAAATATTAAAGAAAATAAATCCAGCACAGTATGGAGCAAGAGATACAAATGGGAGATTAGTAAATCGTTGGGATTCTTGTTATTAAATTAAAATGTATGTTATAATATATGGAAATATTTAATGGAGATTGTTTAGAAAAAATGAAAGATTTAAAAGATGATTCAATTGATTTAATATTCTGTGATCTACCTTATGGACAAACGAGTTGTAAGTGGGATTGTAAAATAGATTTAAAATTATTCTGGAAAGAAATCATGAGAATCAAGAAATTAAATACTCCAATATTTTTTACAACAACAACTAAATTTGGTGTTGAACTAATTACATCAGCACCGAAGAAATGTCATTTTAGATATGATATAGTATGGGTCAAGAGTGCACCAGCTGGATTTTTATCAGCAAAGAAGATGCCGATGAGAAAGCACGAGATGATATATGTTTTTTATGAGAAACTTCCTTTTTATGATTTAAGTTCACATAAACATAAATTTATTAAAGAAGGTAAAAAAAGTGAAGGTGATAAAGGTAATGAATGTTATGGAAAGTTTAAATATTATAATAATGGAGAAAAAGGATATGATCCACCACTACCAGTATCAATTGTTAAAGAAGAAGATAAAAAAATTATTAAAGGTGAAAACAATACATATAATACAGAAGGAAGAAAGAAACCAATTACAAGAGAACCACCAAATCAATACGACCCACCACTACCAGTATCAGTTGTTAAAGAAGAAAAAACACAAATATCTAAATGTAAAGATAGAGATTTATATGGAGATATGAAAGGAGGAACTATTGGAAATGTTCATGGAACTAATTACGACCCACCACTACCAGTATCAATTGTTAAAGAAGAAATAGCAGAACCAGAACCAGAACCAGAGATGATGGAAATAAAATTAAAAGATACTTTATATGGAGATGTAAAAATAAATCAACCAGCAAATGATGATGGAACAAGAAACAAATATCGTGGACAATTTTACGACCCACCACTACCAAATTCAATGTTAGAAATTAAATCAACAAGAGGTAAACATTCAACCGAGAAACCAGTTGCATTGATGGAGTGGATTTTAAAATATTATTCAAAGGAAGGAGACACTATTTTAGATCCAACAATGGGAAGTGGTTCAACAGGAATAGCTTGTAAGAATATGAATAGAAAATTTATTGGAATTGAAATGGACAAAGATATATTTGATGGAGCAGTTAAAAGATTAGAATAAAATGTATGATATTATATATGAATAGTTTTATATTATCTTGTTCAACTATACCAACAAGAATAGAATATTTAATACAACTTATTCCATTAATAAAATGTAGATATAAATATTTTGTAATAAATATATGTGATGATTATAAAAGATTTGGAAAATTTAAAATTCCAAAAGCTCTTTTAAAACTCTGTAAAAAAGACAAGAGAATAGTTTTTCAATTCATTAAAGATTATGGAGCAATAAATAAATATATTGGTGGTTTTGAATTTATGAAAAAAAAGATGATAAAAGATTGTAAATTAATAATTATTGATGATGATATTCTATACAATAAAGAATTATTTTATGAACTAATAGAAAGTAAAAAAGAATATAATATAACTTGTGGAAGTGGATTTAATTTTTTTATGAATGGAAGATATAATATTATTACTGGAGATTGTGATATTGTTGAAGGTTATGGAGGAGTATGTTTTAATTATAATCAATATTCAAAATTTATAAATTGGTATACAAAATTTTATAATCATATTGATTTTAAAAATAATGATCTAATTAATAAATATTTATGTGCTTCTTTTCTTGGTGATGATTTTATTATCTCTAATGTTTATCACAATAAATATGCTACTGATAATGGAAGAAAATATTTACAACCACAACAATATGGAATGGGTGCTGATGCTCTGCATAATAATAAAATGTTTAATACAAATATGGGTTCATATCATTTTCTTCAAAATAATATTGATATTTTAAAAACATTCAAAAATAAATTTACATTAAATACTGAAATACTTAAAGAAAATAAAAAAGAGCATTTTGATAAAAAAGTTTGTGTATTTACTTGGTATGATGAAAATTGTAAAGAGTATGCTGATATTACTTTAGATATAAATAAAAAATATTGTGATAGAGAAGGTTTTGAATTTTATAAAGATGATATACGAAGAGTTCCAGAGAGAACTGGACACTGGGAGCGTATACCATTATTTATTGAATTATTAAAAAAGAATGATTATGTTGTATGGATTGATGCGGATGCTTGTTTTAGAAATCATAAAAATAAATTAAAAGAGATAATAGATAAATATTCTCAATATGATATTTTATGGAGTTATGATTTTCCATATACAAAACAAATAAATTCCGGTTTTATTATTGTTAAATCAAATGATTATACAATATCATATTTTACAGAATTATTAAGAGATGAAGATACTACATATTTTCATACTGCCAACTGGGATCAAGAAAAAATAAATCAATTTTATAATGAAGATAGAATGAATATACAAAATCAATCATGTATATTATCTCACAGATTATTACAGGATTTTTATGATATAAATAAAGATTCATTAATATTACATCTTGCTGGACAAAGTAAAGAAAAAAGAATAAAAAAATTTACTGAAATAAAAAATAATGTATAGTATATATTCAATGCCGAAGAAATGCCCAAAAGGTCATAAGGTCTGCAAATGTAAAACAAATAAAACACCAAAACTAATGAAGGTAAAGGATTTAGCTGGTGATGAAAAATTCAAAGGTGTACATCCAAATCTCCCTTCTCTTCCGTCCTGTTGTATTTTAGTTGGGGCAATTAAATCTTCAAAATCAAATTTGATAATCAATTTTTTAATGTCTGATGATTTTTATAAAGATAAATTTGATGTCGTGAGGGTAATGAGCACAACACTGCATATGGACGATAAAGGAAAATTAATGAATAAATTTTTTGATTGTGATGACCATTATGAAGATAAATTTATAGATGATATTATTGAATCACAAGGAAAATTTAGTAAATCAGAGAGACCCACATATTGTTTGGTACTAGATGATTGTTTAACTGCTGATTTTTGTAAAAGAAATAATAAGCTCTCATTTTTTATGACAAAAATGAGACACTACATTGATATGAGTATTATATCAGTACAAAGTATAAATCATATACCACCACTCATAAGAGCCCAAGCACGAGATATTATTATAGCAAGACAAAATAATCATAAAGAAAAAATTAAACTCATGGAACAATTCAGTGGATTACTTGGAGAAGATGGAGATAAAACTTTTTTAAAACTGTACGATTACTGCCACAAGAAACCATATCAGTTTATGTACATAAAAGGTTCAGAAAATCCAGCAGAAGTATATTTTAATTTTGAAGAAAAAATACATCCTGTATCAAATATAAAAACAGAGACAAAAGATATAGATGATGAATTTGAAGATGAAATAGAATAATTATTTTTTTTGATTATATTTTTTTAATATATTGTTTATTATAAAATGAATAATATTTATGGAACATCTACTGGTGCTGTAAGTATGGGCAATGCTCGTATGAGAGAAGTTAGAGATTTAAATCAAAGAATAAAAGAACATAATGATAATATTGCTAATCAAGTAGCACAAGCAAAAGACCAAATACAAACAACAGAAGCAATTAAAACTGCTAAAGATACTGCACAAAGTTTATGGACTGGTGCTGGTATGCCAGATAAAATAAAAGCTTATGATGAATATCGCAATGCAAAAACAGCAACAAATCCAACAACTCAAGCGTTAAGTCTTAAAGACAAATTATTTGGTAAAATAGAAACATCAGCACAAACACCAGAAACAGTTCCAGACACTCCTCCAACAACCGCATTAGCAGAAGGTACTGGAACTGGAGCAACTGCTTTAGAAGAAAATGCTACTGCTGATTCAAAATTAACTGATGGATTAAAAGGCACTGGAGCATTAACAGAAGAAGGAGCTTCTAAACTTGGAAAATTAGCTGGTGGTGCTGGTGTTCTTGGTTCTGGAGCCATTGGGGGATTGGATATATACAAAGATTTTAAAGGTGGTGCACATCTTGATGGTAATAATGGTTGGGAGAAAGCTGGTAATTTATTACAAATTGGTGGTTCTATTGGAGATGTTGCTGGTACTATATACCCACCAGCAAAATTGATTGGTGGTGTTTTAGATTTAGCATCCGGAGCGTTAGATGAAGTTGGAGAAGCTACTGATACAACAGAAGCAGATAAAGAAGATAAAATACAGCAAACTGAAACTGAATCACAAGTGGAAGCACCAGCACCTGAAACTTTAACAACTGGAAGAGTTCAATAATAACTTTTTTGATTTTTTTTTATTTATATTTTTTTATATTAAATAGTATAAAAAATGTCTACATATTGGAAAGCTGATGATTCTGTAAGAGTTGGAGAAACTAAAATCTCAATACCTTCTGAAAATGGATTATCTTATTCACCAGGTCAAAAGATACAAATTTTCGTTGATCCATCTACAAAATTTATGGATGGAAGAAATTCATATTTAGAATTTGATTTTAAATTATCTCTTCCAACTGGAACAACTGAACCAACCAGATTACAATTAGATAAGTGTACTTCTACAATCATCAAAAATCTGAGAATATATGATGGTTCAAGGGGAACACTTTTGGAGGAATTAAGTGATTATGCATCGTATGTTAGTGTTAAGTATGAATATGATAGTGATAAGAATTTACAAAATCTCAGAGCATTAAGAGAAGGCTGTTCTGTTTATAATCAAGATAATCGTGGAACTCAAGGAACTACTTATACAGCAATGGGTAATACCATGACTAATCCATTCTTTAAGAGAACCGAAGGAAATCAAACTTCTACCTTCACTGATGATGATTTTCTTACTGTTAAGATGTGTCTGCCCCTTCATTCTGGAATTTTTGCTAATTCTGAAACTATATTCCCAGTTCTTATGACTTCTGGATTATATTTAGAAATAGATACAAATTCTTGCGCAGACATTACAAAACAGCTTGATTCTGTTCTCAGAAACCGCAGAACTGATTATGCTCCATTCTTCCATTCACAGAATGGTTCTGATGCTCCAGATGGAATTCCAAATGGTTCCACTCTCTCAACCTTTTATGTATCTACTAAAAATAATCTTGGTGGAGCTGATAGTGTTGCGAAATTTCCATTTGTTGTTGGAGAAACCTTTAATTTCTGTAAACATGATAATAATGGTTCTGCTAGTGAATTTTCTGGAGAACTTAAAATATCAGAGATTAATTTATCTACTGGTGCTAATGCTGGTAATGGTTTAATTGAGATTAAATTAGTTGATGATAGAGATAATGATGGTTTAGCTGTTGCTTCTGAGGGTTCTGTAATGTATTCTACTGCTTGTGAAGGTAGAACTTCATATGATGCTAGTTATGTTATTAGTAATGTAAATTTAGTTGTTTCTCAGGTTCATTTAGATCCAGGATATGAAGCTGGAATGATACGAAAAGTTAGAGAAGGAAAAGCAATTGAATTTGATATTAGCACATTTACAAATTACAAACATTCTATTCAAAGAACTGATAGACAAACATCATTCCAAATTTTTGCTAATAATTCTCGTGCTAAATCTCTATTGGTTGTTCCTCAAGATTCAAGTGT
>VMHT01162094.1_pt1 | contig 12916 bp, 10 predicted proteins | sample 4693611 | NCBI WGS metagenome assembly VMHT01 (sample SAMN12280063, study PRJNA550983) | marine metagenome | isolation source: seawater sampled from same location over 5 years 0.02-0.2 micron viral filtrate | place: USA: collected off the coast of southern California halfway between the port... ... | reverse complement strand
TATTCATAGCCGTTGGGCAGCTTATAGGTGCCGGTGCCATGCTGAAGACCGCCTTGAAACGTGCCCTCATAGATGCCGCCATCGTCATATTCCTTGGTCAGCACCTGCCCGTCCTGCGCCGCAAGCGGCGTGGCCAGAAGAGCGATCAGACAGAGGGGCAAGCTGCGGTGCAACATGGGCGGAATTTCCCGATCTCGTTAGGTGTCATTTGCCCTGAGGTTACGGGTGATAGAGGACAGAGGCAACGTGTTTGCAGGACAGGCACGCCGGTTTCGGCGGATCCCGCGCACCCGGCGCGGCGGGCCAGCCTGCGCGCAGGGGTTTCGCCCTCGGCCCGATCTGCTACATCCAACCCACACCAGCCAGCCCGGAGCCTTTGCATGTTAGACCGTTTTCGCCTCACCCTCGGGCAATTGAACCCGACCGTCGGCGACCTGCCGGGAAACGCGGCACTGGCGCGCGAGGCTTGGCAGGCCGGGCGCGACGCGGGCGCGCAATTGGTCGCCCTGCCCGAACTGTTCCTGACCGGGCATGATGCGAAAGCGCTGCTGCATAACCCAGCCTTTCAACGCGATGTCGTGACCCATCTTGAGGCGCTCGCCGCCCATTGCGCCCACGGCCCCGCCTTGGCGCTTGGCGCGCCTTGGGTCGAGGGGGCGAAACTTCATAACGCCTACCTCATCCTACAGGGTGGCAGGATCGCCCAGCGGGTGCTTCAACACAGCCCCGCGCGGCACTCTCGCTTTGATGCAGGTCCGATCAGTGGCCCCTATGCTGTTGAGGGGCTGCGCATCGGCTCCCCCATCGGGGCGGATGGCTGGACTGGCGATGTGGCCGAAACGCAGGCCGAAACGGGGGCCGAATTCCTTTTGATCCCTAATGCGGCCCCACATCAACGCGGCGCAATGAACAGGCGGCTGAATCATATGGTCGCGCGGGTGATCGAGACGGAGTTGCCGCTGATCAGCCTCAATATGGTCGGGGGGCAGGATGAGGCGGTCTTTGACGGCGCGTCCTTCGCGCTGAACCCCGGTGGCAAGCTGGCGCTGCACCTGCCTGCCTTTGACAGGGCCATTGCCCATGTCGATCTGGAACGGGCACCGGAGGGTTGGCAGATCGTGGCCGGAGACCTCGCACCGCAGCCAAGCGCACTGGAGCGGGATTACCGCGCTTTGGTTGTCGGCCTGCGGGATTATGTCGCCAAAGCCGGAGCCTCCAAGGTGCTGGTCGAACAGACCGAGGGGCGTGATGCCGCGCTGGCCGCGACGATCGCAGCCGATGCTTTGGGGCCCGAAAATGTGCGCCAGATCGCGGTCCCGGTGGGGGGTGATTTACAGTCCACACTGCACGCCCGCCTCGCAGGGCTTGGTGCGGCGGTCGGTGCCGATACCCTCGCCCTCCCCCTGCGCGGCCTGATGCTCCGCGCTTTGGCGCAGGACGCGGGGGAGCTGTTGCTCACGGCACAGAACAAATCCGCGGCCGCCATCGGACAGAGCGCGGTGCCGGGCGATTTCAATCCGGTCAAAGACCTGTACCAGACCGAGGTGCTGGCCCTTTGCCAATGGCGCAACACCACCCACCGCGTTTGGATGCGAGGCCCAGCCTCTGCGGCGTTTCCGCAGCGGGAAAATTCTCGAGAAGATAGCGCTCAAGAAGATAGCGCAGTGGACGACATCCTGTGCATCTTGCAAGAAAGGAACGGCAGTGTGGGGGACTGCGTAGCGGAGGGCTTTGACCAGCAGACCGCCCAGAAGGTTGCGGAGCACCTTTTTAACAACCAGCCGCGGAAAAATCGCTCCGCCCCCGGCCCGCGCGTCACGGCATCGCGGCCAGAGCACCCCTACCCCGCCCACTGGCGCGACGGCTGATAACGCCTAGATCCCCTCTCTGGTTTCCCATCTTTCCCTGAGCGCCAAAGGCAAGCGATTTCCCGCCACCTGCCAGCAGGTTACCGCCCAAATATTGAGCAATGGGAGCCAAAAACCGGGCGCTCCGGGCTCCATGGGGGAACGAACCCTCTCCCCCACAGTTGTCCAAACACGACCAACAACGGCGCCGGATTTCCCGCAGGGCACTCCCCGCCGAACAGAAAGGGTTAAGACATGAATATCGTTAAACTTGGAATGGTATCTGCCATCGCTTTGGGTGCCGCTGCACCTGTCTATGCACAATCGGCCGAAGCCTATGCCGCAACCGATCTTAACATCCGTTCGGGCCCCGGCCCGCAGTACGACATCGTCGGTGTCATCCCCGGTGGCGAAGCCACTATGGTGGAAGGCTGCCTTGACGGCCAATCCTGGTGCCAAGTCAAATTTGGCGACGCGATGGGCTGGTCCTATTCTGATTACCTTGCCGTTGAAGTTGAAGAGCAGGCCGTGGCTCTGACCACCCGCCCCGCGACCGTCGAAATCAGCACCGTGACCTATGAAGATCCAGAAGGCACCGCCGAGAATGAGACCGCAGGCGCTGCTGCCGGTGCGACCCTGGGTGCGCTAACCGCATATGCCGTTGGTGGCCCGATTGGTGGCATCATCGCCGGTGGCATCGCAGGTGGTGCGGCAGGTTCCGCCGCTGCTGAGCCAGAGGAATCCACCATCACCTACGTCCGCGAGAACCCGGTTGATACCGTGTACCTTGACGGTGAAGTGGTTGTCGGCGCGGGCATCCCCACGACCGTGACCACCTATGAGGTCCCGGAAACCACATACCGCTATGTCAACATCAACGGCGCGACCGTGATCGTTGACAACGAGACGAACCTGATCGTCGACGTTGTGCGCTAAGCTGCAATAACGTGCTGCGCTAAGCCACCATAGACTTGGACAAAGAAGGCTCGGAGAGTGATCTCCGGGCCTTTTCTTTGCCCGAAAACTAGGGCTAGCATGGGGGCAGCAACCGCAGGGAGCCACCATGATCGCCGTTATTTTCGAAGTCTTCCCCCACCCCGACCGCCGCGAGGAATACCTTGATGTCGCGGCCAAGATGCGGCCCCTGCTGGATGAGGTGGATGGCTTCATCTCTGTCGAACGGTTCCAAAGCCTGACCAACCCCGAAAAGCTGCTTTCGCTCTCTTTCTTCCGCGATGAAGAGGCAGTGCAGAGCTGGCGCAAGCTGACCGCGCACCGCGGCGCGCAGGCAGCAGGGCGCGAGGGAATCTTTACCGATTACCACCTGCGCATTGCCCATGTGATCCGTGACTATGGCATGTTCGACCGCGCAGAGGCACCACGGGACAGTCAGGACATCCACCCGCCGCGGCCTGTACCCGAGGGCTAACCGGGATTAGACCGTCTCCCCCGCCTCCAGCCGCCGCAACCAGTTGCCCGCATCGCGCAAGACCGCCTCACGACGGTCGGCATCCATGCGGTCCCACGTGGCATACATGTTTCTCATACGCGCATTGCCCTGAAACCGCTCTCGGTGCCGGTCAAGAAAGTGCCAGTAAAGCAGATTGAACGGGCAGGCTTTCTTGCCCGCCTTCGCGCTGACGCTGTAGCTGCACCCTTTGCAGTAGTCCGACATGCGATTGATGTAGGCCCCGGACGAGACATAGGGTTTCGAGGCAATGACTCCGCCATCTGCGAATTGGCTCATACCCACCGTGTTGGGCGCTTCGACCCACTCATAGGCATCCGCGTAGACCTCTAGATACCATTCATGCACCTGATGCGGATCGATCCCCGCCAGCAGGGCGAAATTGCCCGTCACCATCAATCGCTGAATATGGTGGGCATAGGCGTATTTCTGCGTTTGCCCGATGGCTTGCCGCAGGCAATTCATCTGCGTGTCGGCACCCCAGTAAAAGGCAGGCAAGTCGCGGTCGTGTCGCAGCACGTTGCGCGCCACATACTCCGGCCCCTCAAGAAAATAGATGCCCCGCACATATTCGCGCCATCCAAGGATTTGGCGGATGAACCCTTCGGCAGCGTTGATCGGCACGTCCCCCTGCTGCCACGCCTTTTCGGCGGCCCGGCAAACCTCCATCGGATCGAGCAACCCAAGGTTCAGATAGGGAGAGATCAGCGCGTGAAAAAGATAGGGCTCCCCTTCCAGCATCGCGTCCTGATAATCGCCAAAGCGCGGCAGGGCGTGGGTGATGAAATGCGCCAAGACCTGCAGGGCCTCCGCGCGCGTAGTGGCAAAGTCAAAGGGGAGCAGATCACCGAAGTTGTCCCCATAGCGCGTCTCCACAAGGTCAAGCACCGCTTGGGTCTCAGCATCAGGCGCAAAGCTGAGCGGCTGGGGGAACTCCAGCCCCTCCTTCGGGGGCTTGCGGTTGTCGTGGTCGAAATTCCATTTGCCCCCTGCGGGATCGTCGCCCTCCATCAACAGGCCGGTCTCGCGGCGCATCTCGCGGTAGAAATACTCCATCCGCAGCGCCTTGCGCCCCTCGGCCCAATCTTCGAACCGTTTGCGGCTGGCGATGAAACGGTCGTCTGGCAAGATGCGTGTAGGGATCGGCGCATGGGTCAGCTTGTTGATCAGCCGCCACTCCCCCGGCTCGGTCGCGATTATCTCGCCCGCGCCGGTCTCCTCCGCCCGGCGGAGCAGCTCGCCGACGAGAGAGCCCGCGTTTTCGGGATCATCCAGCCGGGTATAGCGCAAGCTCCAACCGTCATCCTCCAACTTGCGGGCAAATTTGCGCATCGCGGCAAAGACCAGTGCGATTTTCTTGGGGTGGTGACGGACATATTCCGCCTCCTGCGCGACCTCGGCCATGACCACCACATCGCGCGCCTTGTCGGCCTCGCGCAGCGATGACAGGTTTAGGGAAAGTTGATCGCCCAAGACCAAGATCAAACGGCTCACCACGGCACCGCCTTTCCGGCCCAGTCGAAGAACCCGCCGCTCTCCTCCGAGGTCAGCCCGTCGATCACCCGCAGCAGATTGTCCGCGGCCTCCCCCGGCGGCACCGCCGGATGGCGGCCCAGATATTTTTCGGTAAAGGGTGTTTCGACGGTGCCGGGGTGCAGCGCCACGCAGATGCTTTGCGGATGGGAGCGGCTGAGCTCGATCGCGGCGGTGTGCACGATTTGGTTCACCGCCGCCTTGGCGCTGCGGTAGCTGATCCAACCGCCCAGACGGTTGTCCCCGATGGAGCCGACCCGCGCCGAAAGCACGGCGAAAACCGCCCGCCTGTCGCGGGGCAAAAGCCTTGCCGCGTGGCGCAGCACCAGCGCCGGGCCGACCGCGTTCAGCGCGAATTGATCCAGCATCGCCTTTTGCGTGATGGCGTGCAGTGACTTTTCCGGCGCCGCTCCGTCGATCTCCAACGCACCAGTGGCGACAATCATCGCATCAAAGGGATCACCAAGCCCCTCCAGCGCCGTGGTGACCGAAGCCTCATCCGTCACGTCGAACCCGTCTGTCGTGCGCGAGAGTGTCGTCACCTCATCACCGCGCGTTTGAAACGCTGCCGTCAGCGCCGCACCGATACCGCCGCTGGCACCGATTACCAAAACCCGCGCGCTCATGCGGTGGCATGCCTGTGTTGTGTCGCTCTTTGCTGCATCCGCATCCCCCTTGCCTATAGGCAGATAGGCGGCGCTGACGCGGGGGCAAACAAAAGCCGCAACACCCCCTTTCCATTTGAAAACGGGTGCGTATAACTATCCGCATGACACAGGCCGTCCATATCCCGACCCTGCCGCGCTACTGCGCGGGCCTGCTGCGCGCCAACTTGCTGCACCTAATTCGCCTCTGAGCGTGCCCTTCGGCGCGCCCGCTCAGAGGGATGTGTCGCGCGCCAAGGATACCAGCAAAGAAAGAACCCAGGATGACCGATATGACGAAACAGGACCGTGTGCTGATTTTTGACACCACCTTGCGGGATGGCGAACAATCCCCCGGGGCGACGATGACCCATGCCGAAAAGCTGGAGATTGCGCAGCTTTTGGATGAGATGGGCGTCGACATCATCGAAGCAGGCTTTCCCATCGCCTCCGAAGGCGACTTTAACGCGGTGAGCGAGATTGCCCGCCAATCGCAAAACGCCGTGATCTGCGGCCTTGCCCGCGCCCAATTGGGCGACATCGACCGATGCTGGGAGGCCGTGAAACATGCCCGTCAGCCGCGCATCCACACCTTCATCGGCACCTCGCCCCTGCACCGCGCCATTCCGAACCTGACACAGGATGAGATGGCCGACCGTATCCATGAGACCGTGACCCACGCGCGCAACCTCTGCGACAGCGTACAATGGTCGCCGATGGATGCCACGCGGACCGAGCTTGATTACCTCTACCGCGTTGTCGAGATCGCCATCAAAGCCGGGGCCACCACGATCAACATCCCCGACACCGTGGGCTATACCGCCCCGCGTGAAAGCGCCGATCTGATCGCCAAACTGCTCGAAAACGTGCCGGGCGCGGATGAGATCATCTTTGCCACCCACTGCCACAACGATCTAGGCATGGCGACGGCCAACAGCCTTGCCGCTGTCGAGGCAGGGGCGCGGCAGGTGGAATGCACCATCAACGGCCTGGGCGAACGCGCGGGCAACACGGCGCTCGAAGAGGTCGTCATGGCGCTGAAAGTGCGCAATGACATCATGCCTTACGAGACGCGCATCGACAGCCGCAAGATCATGAACATCTCGCGCCGGGTCGCTGCTGTCTCAGGCTTTGCGGTGCAGTTCAACAAGGCCATCGTCGGCAAGAACGCCTTTGCCCATGAGAGCGGGATCCACCAAGACGGCATGCTGAAGAATGCTGAGACCTTCGAGATCATGCGCCCCGAGGACGTGGGTCTCACCGAGACCAACATCGTCATGGGCAAGCATTCAGGCCGCGCCGCGCTGCGGTCCAAGCTCGAAGACCTCGGGTTTGAACTGGGCGACAACCAGCTCAAGGATGTCTTCGTGCGGTTTAAGGAATTGGCTGATCGCAAAAAGGAAATCTACGAGGATGACCTGATTGCGCTGATGCGCACCGCGACCGATCCCGAGGAAGACCGCATTCGCCTCAAATCGATGAAGGTCGTGTGCGGCACCGATGGCCCGCAGACCGCCGATATGGTGCTGGATGTGGATGGTGCTGAGCAGTCCACCAACCAAACCGGCGATGGCCCCGTCGACGCGGCGTTCAACTGTATCAAGGCACTGGTGCCGCACACCGCGCGCTTGCAGCTTTACCAAGTGCATGCCGTGACCGAAGGCACCGACGCGCAGGCGACGGTTTCGGTTCGGATGGAGGAAGAGGGCCGCATCGTGACTGGCCAGTCGGCGGATACCGATACCGTGGTGGCAAGTGTGCGGGCCTATATCCACGCGCTCAACCGTTTGTTGGTGCGGCGTGAGAAGGGCGGCACGGACAAGCGCGAGATCAATTATAAAGATGTGAGTTGATGCGGAGGGCGGGGGAAACCCCGTCCTTCTTCTTTGCGGGGAGGGCCAGCGCCTGCCCGCGGGTTGGCGATCCAAGGCTAAGTTGGTGCCACTTTATGGTGCAGCCGTGGTGTGCGTTTTCTAGGTCCCACCCAGCCTCACCAAATCGCCTACCCGGTCGCACCAAAGGTGCGCCCAGTTCATTCCGGCACGCCTCCGGCGTGACGGAGCGGGCAGGCGATGGCCCGGCGCCTGCGGCTTGTCCCGGGCCGGGCGGCAGTCGCCAACGGAGAACCAATCTCAATAAGGATTCTTCGCCCCGCGATCCGCACTCAGCGATGCCTGCCCCCGCTCCACAATCATCACCACCGCATCCGCCAGATGTTGCCGCTGGATATGATCATCCCCCGCCGCAACCCGCAGCTTATGCGCCTCTAGCATCACCTCGGCATGGCTCGACCCGCGCGGCGGGATGAAGGTGTAGCAGGCCAGCTCGATCAACTGCCCCAGCGGATCCTTGAAATAGATCGAATGCATAAAGCCTCGGTCTTTCACCCCCGAATGCCCAATGCCGCGCGCCTCCAGTCGCTCCGGCACCTGATCAAACATCGCGCGGTCCACCTCGAACGCCAGATGATGCACGCAGCCCGGATCCATCGGCGTGCGATTGTGCACCCGCTTGCGGGTCTCATTGGTGAAAATCGTGATCAGCCGTCCGTCGCCGGGATCGAAATACAAATGCCCCTCATCCGGGTCATCCAAATTGGGCTGGTCAAAAATGAAAGGCATTCCCAAAACGCCCTCCCAGAAGTCGATTGAACTTTGCCGATCGGCCCCGGTGAGGGTGATGTGATGCACCCCAAGTGTCTGTATCTTCTGCATGGTATCGCCGACCTCCGCCTGTGCTGCGCCCTAAATATACCGCTCTATGATAGCGCGGCGGCAATATCGCGCCACCTTTGCGGTCTTGCCCCTTTCACCCTGACCCTGTGCGCCCTATAAGAGCCAATAGCCCGCGCGTGGTCCCATGCTGGCGGGCCTGTCCGAATATTTGCAAGGCTCCGCTACTGTTATGTCCATCCTCGATCAATTCCGCGGCCTGTTCTCCTCCGATATGGCGATCGACCTCGGCACCGCGAATACGCTGGTTTACGTCAAGGGTAAGGGCATCGTTCTCAGCGAGCCTTCGGTGGTGGCCTATCACGTCAAAGACGGCGTCAAGAAAGTGCTCGCCGTGGGCGAAGACGCCAAGCTGATGCTGGGCCGGACGCCCGGCAGCATTGAGGCGATCCGCCCGATGCGTGAAGGGGTCATCGCCGACTTCGACACCGCCGAGGAAATGATCAAGCACTTCATCCGTAAGGTGCACAAGCGCTCGACCTTCTCCAAACCCAAGATCATCGTCTGCGTGCCGCATGGGGCGACCCCGGTTGAGAAACGCGCAATCCGCCAGTCGGTGCTGAGCGCTGGTGCGCGCCGCGCCGGGCTGATTGCGGAACCCATCGCTGCGGCCATCGGTGCGGGCATGCCGATCACCGATCCCACGGGTAACATGGTCGTCGATATCGGCGGCGGTACGACCGAGGTTGCGGTGCTGTCGCTGGGCGACATCGTTTACGCACGCTCTGTCCGCGTCGGCGGTGACCGCATGGACGAAGGCATCATCAGCTACCTGCGCCGCCAGCAGAACCTGCTGATCGGGGAAACCACGGCTGAGCGGGTGAAAACCTCCATCGGTACGGCGCGGATGCCCGACGACGGGCGCGGCACCTCAATGCAGATCCGGGGCCGTGACTTGCTGAATGGTGTGCCGAAAGAAATCGAAGTGACCCAAGCGCAGATCGCCGAGGCGCTGGCCGAACCGGTGCAGCAGATTTGCGAAGCCGTCATGACCGCGCTGGAAACCACCCCGCCGGATCTGGCCGCCGACATCGTCGACCGGGGCGTGATGCTGACAGGCGGCGGTGCGCTGCTGGGTGATCTTGATCTGGCGCTGCGCGAGCAGACCGGCCTTGCGATCTCGGTCGCGGATGAGCCGCTGAACTGCGTGGCCCTCGGCACCGGCAAAGCGCTGGAATACGAGAAACAGCTGCGCCACGCGATCGACTACGACAGTTAACACTGGCAAGTTAGCCAGACCCGGCACGCGGCGACACCGCCCCGCCTGACCGGGTGGGAGTTTCGGCACAGATGCCCAAAGACCGTTCCAGTTCCAGCGATTTCACCGGCCCCCTGCGCCGGTTGCTGCTGGCTGTGTTGGTGTTGGCGCTGGTCGGGATTTTCTTGCTTTGGCGCATCGACAGCCCCCGCGTTGAACGCTTTCGCGCGCAGGTGACCGACCGTTTCGTGCCGAACCTTGATTGGGCCATGGCCCCGGTGACAGGCACCATTAACCTTCTGCGCGATTTCCAGAGCTACCAACGTCTGAGCGAACAGAACCGCGAACTGCGTTCGGAACTGCGGCAGATGCAGGCGTGGAAAGAAGCGGCCCTTCAGCTAGAGCAAGAGAACGCCCGCCTGCTGGATCTAAACAACGTGCGGCTTGACCCGCGCCTCACATTCATCACCGGCACCGTTCTGGCCGACAGCGGATCGCCCTACCGCCAATCGGTGCTGCTGAACGTCGGCGCGCGTGATGGGCTGGTTGAAGGTTGGGCCACGATGGACGGCATCGGCCTTGTGGGCCGCATTGCAGGCGTGGGCAAAAACACCGCGCGCGTGATCCTGCTGACCGACGCTTCCAGCCGCATTCCGGCGACGATCCAGCCTTCTGGCCAGCGGGCCATCGTGGCGGGCGACAACAGCGCCGCGCCGCCACTTGATTTCATCGAGAACCGTGAATTGGTCCGCCCCGGTGACCGGGTGATCAGCTCGGGCGATGGCGGGGTGTTCCCGGCGGGCATCCTGATCGGTCAGGTCGCCGCCGATCCGGGCGGGCGTCTTCGCGTCAGGCTGGCGGCGGATTACGAGCGGTTGGAGTTCCTGCGCGTGCTGCGCCACCATGGCAATGAAACCGTGCCGGACACCGTCCATGTCATCACCTCCGATGGCCCCTTGGCCGACCCGGCGGCGCCGGTCGGAGTGCAGCCATGACCGATCTGTCACGCAGCCGCCTGTGGGTCATGCGCCTGAGCTTTGTTGCGCTGGCGCTGGTGATCTTGTTCTTCCACCTGCTTCCGCTTGAGACGACCCCGCGCCCTTGGGCCGGGCCGGACCTGCTGTTGGGCTTCGCCTGCGCTTGGGGTCTCAGACGGCCTGAATATGTGCCCGCGCTGTTTCTGGCCTTGGTCTTTTTGCTGGCGGATCTCTTGCTGCAACGCCCGCCCGGCCTTTGGGCGGTGCTGGCCTTGATCGGGGTCGAGAACCTCAAGTCGCGGGGGCGGCATCTGCGGGATGCGAGCTTTGCCGCCGAATGGCTGACCGTGGCGGTGATCCTGACCATAGTGATCTTTGCCAACCGCATTTTGCTGAGCCTTGCACTGGTGCCCACGCCCGCCATGACGCTGAACCTCACGGAATTGGCACTGACGATGCTCGCTTATCCGCTGATCGTGGCGGTGACCCATGGTATCATGGGCGTGCGCAAGACCGCGCCGGGCGATCTGGACGCGCTTGGCAAACGGGTGTGATCGGGGAGCGATGAGATGAGACGTAGCCGCGCCGACAACGATGCAAACCACACGCGCCTGACCCGGCGCGCCGCGCTTTTGGGCGGGGCGCAACTGCTGTTCATGGGCGGTCTGGCCGCGCGGATGCGCTATCTGCAGGTCGATCAGGCCGACCAATTTCGCCTGCTCGCCGAAGAGAACCGCATCAACATCCGCCTGATCCCGCCCTCCCGCGGTGAGATTTTCGACCGCAACGGCGTACAGCTTGCCGACAACGTCCCCTCCTACCGGATCGTCATGGTGCGCGAAGACGCGGGCGACGTGGCGGCGGTGATGGAACGTTTGGCCCAAGTTATCGAAATTGATGACGAAACCCGCGAACGCGCCATGACCGAGATGGCCCGCTCCGCGCCCTTCCTGCCCGTCACCATCGTCGATGACGTCAGTTGGGAGGTCGTGAGCAAGGTCAGCGTCAACGCCCCTGCCCTGCCCGGCGTCACTCCCGAAGTGGGCCTGACCCGCGTCTACCCGCGCGGCGCGGATTTCGCCCATGTGGTTGGCCGCGTGGGCCGGGTGAGCCAAGCCGACCTCGACGCGCTGGAGAACCCCGATCAGGTGTTGCGCATCCCGCGCTTTCAAATCGGCAAAATCAACGTCGAAGCCCGCGCCGAGAACCTGCTGCGCGGCGCGGCGGGCACCAAACATGTTGAAGTGAATGCCACAGGTCGCGTGATGCGCGAGTTGGAGCGGCGCGAAGGTCAGGCCGGGGCGGATCTGCAATTGACCGTCGACGCCAATCTGCAACGCTATGTGCAGGCCCGTCTGGGAGACGAAAGCGCCGCCGTGGTCATTATTGACTGCGAGAATGGCGATCTGGCCGCATTGGCCTCTTCGCCCAGCTATGACCCGAACCTCTTTATCGGCGGCATCTCTTCGGCGGACTATAACCCGCTGCTAAACTCCAAATACCGCCCGCTGGTGAACAAACCCGTACAAGGCACCTACCCGCCCGGCTCGACCTTCAAGATGATCGTGGCACTTGCCGCCATCGAAGAGGGCATCGTCGCCCCCGATGAGACCGTCTATTGCCCTGGCCATCTGGAGGTCGCGGGCCGGCGGTTCCACTGTTGGAAACGCGCGGGCCATGGATGGGTCAACCTTCAGGATTCGCTCAAGCAATCCTGCGATGTTTACTACTATGATCTGGCCGTGAAGGTGGGCATCGAAAAGATCACCGCCATGTCGAACCGCTTTGGCCTTGGGATCAAACACGATCTGGCGCTGTCTTCGGTCGCGGGTGGGCTTGCGCCGACCAAACAGTGGAAACGCTCGGCCCGGGGTGAAGATTGGGTCGTCGGCGACACGGTCAACGCCTCCATTGGGCAGGGTTTTACCCTGTCCTCCCCACTGCAGCTGGCGGTGATGAGCGCGCGGATCGCCACCGGGCGCGCGGTGGCGCCGCGGCTGATCAAATCCATCGACGGGGTGGAACAACCCAGCGGCGCGGGCGAGCCGATGGGCCTGAACGAAAACAACCTGCGCCAATTGCGCAAAGCGATGTACGACGTGGTTAACGATCGCCGCGGCACCGGCTATCGCAGCCGCATCATCGACGACACGATGCGCATGGCGGGCAAGACTGGCACCAGTCAGGTGCGCAACATCACCGCCGCCGAACGCGCCCGTGGTGTGACCAGCAACGCCGACCTGCCGTGGGAGCGCCGCGACCACGCGCTGTTCGTGTGCTTCGCGCCCTACGACAAACCCAAATACGCGGCCTGCGTGCTGGTGGAACACGGGGGGGGCGGGTCAACCGCCGCCGCCCCAATTGCGCGCGACGTGATGTTGCAGGCCATGGCCGGGGGCGAGCCGCCGCTCGAAGCCTACCCCAAGTCCGACCGGGGCCGCATCGCCACCCAGCAAGAAGAGCTGCGCGACACCGCGCCGGAAACCTCGGCCAGCGTAGCGGGAGACGATCAGGCAT
>VMHT01031436.1_pt1 | contig 12919 bp, 19 predicted proteins | sample 4693611 | NCBI WGS metagenome assembly VMHT01 (sample SAMN12280063, study PRJNA550983) | marine metagenome | isolation source: seawater sampled from same location over 5 years 0.02-0.2 micron viral filtrate | place: USA: collected off the coast of southern California halfway between the port... ... | reverse complement strand
CCCAGCAATCGTCTAGTTCAGTATGTGGAATCCTATGTCCGAGTCGATGCAGATGGAGATGGAGTGCCGGAACTCCGCAGAATCTGCACGATTGGCAATGCCCATGAAATCTTGATGAACGAACCGGCAGACTCTCATCCCTTCATCCTGATCCGCAAAGATCCGCTCCCACACACCTGGAGAGGCATGTCTCTCTATGATGAGCTTGCCGATGTGCAACGCATCAAGAGTGCCGTCATGCGGAACATGTTGGATAGTTTGTCTCTCAGCACCAGACCTCGGATCTCCTACCTGGAGAGTGCCGTCGATTGGGAGGACCTAGCAAACGATGAGGTCGGGGCATTGATCCCGATGAGATCGGCTGGAGCAATCCAGATGCTGGAGATGCCTTTTGTCGGTGCTGCCGCATTCCCCCTGTTGCAATACTTGGATGAGATCAAAGAACAACGCACAGGAATCTCCCGTGCTTCCCAGGGACTTGATGCAGAACATCTGCAAAGCACAACGGCAGTTGCCGTGTCTGCGACCCAGAAGGCAGCACAGGCAAGGTTGGAACTGATTGCCAGGAATATTGCCGAGTCTGGATTCAAACCATTGTACAAGAGAATGCTCGGTCTCATCCTCCAGTTCATGGATCAACCTACGATCATGAGACTGCGGGGTGAGTTTGTGCCCGTCGATCCGGCAACCTTCAGCGACTACGATGTGCTGATCACCCTCCCATTAGGACGAGGTTCAGAAGAGGAACGCAGACAGGCACTGCTCGGACTGCTGGCAAAACAAGAACAACTGATCGCTCAGTATGGCCCGATGAACCCAATCGTCGGACCAGAGCAATATTAACAGACACTTCAGAGACTCTTTGCAGATCAAGGATTAGGTGCAGAGGCAGGTTCGTACTTGAGACCACCCCAACAGATGCAGGCATTGCTGCAACAGCAGATGCAGCAAGTGATGGCACAGCAGAATGAAGAACCGAAACCCTCACCAGAGGAGATGCTGGCCCAGGCAGAGATCCAGAGGAAGCAGATCGAGGTCGCTCAACGTGCCGAGGAAATGAAACGCGAGGACGACAGAAAGCGGGACGAGATGGAAGCGGAACTCTTCATCAAGTTGAAGGAACTCAGTTTCAAATACCAGCAACCCATTGATGCCTCACCCTTACTCGATGCCCTGACCCGCAACCGAGAACTGGAGAGAGTGGACCAGGTGCGACAGCAGCAACTGTATGAGCAAACCCCACCAGGACAGATGCCAGCATGACTCCTCGACGGTACGGTTCACGGGGCAGCACGATTGCCACCAATGATGATTATGGCAAGAGGTTCCGCAACTTCATTGATGCGATCACGATGTTCAGTCCTCTACAACCTGCAGCAAAGTCTCTGCTGTACGAAGAGGATTACCCCGTAGCACCGTTTGCGACACCACGGGACCGACTGGCAAACTTGCTGGAGGAACCAGAGTTTGAGCAGAGTCTCACAGAAGCAGGAATGGCAGGACAGGGATTGCCCACTGCAGCAATTGGGTCGGTTAGAAAGGTGCTGCCCAAAGTACAGAAAGCAGTCACTCCTCCCGATGACCCTATGATTGTGCAGCACAATGTCCGCACAGAGGCACTGGATAGAATTGACCGAATGGGTGGGTTGCCTATGCCTTCTATTGCAGTCAGTAAGGCAGAGAACCCACTGACTAATTTTGGAGACATCAGCTTGTTGGCAAGTCCTGAGATGGCAAAGCCAAGTTCAAAGAATCCGGTATATTCTGCAGATGCCTACACGGTCAGGTCTCCCAGTGTTGAGGTGATGCCAACCTCTGAGACGTTGGATCTAGTGCGGAAGATGGTGGGGGAAGACTTGAACCCAGACCACGCAACTGAAATTGCCAGGGACTTGCTCAAAGGAAGGCATATTTCAGATCCTGCTATGCAGAACGCATATTTGAAGACCAAGAAGAAAGGGGTGAAACGATCTGCATTCCCAGACGGGTACGATGGGACAATGGCATACGAACGAGAAATTTATAATCGTCATTTAGCACTAAATCCTTACAGAGAGTACATACCTGGAGAAACTGCGCCTGTTAAAGATTACGACAAATGGTTGAACCGACAGAAGAATAAATTCTTGAAAGACGGAGCAGATTACACCGAAAGGATTTTTAAAGGGTACACCTACTCAGGCAATCGAAGATATGCACCTGCAACTCTCGACAATATTGTCAAAGAGATGAGGTCACTGGAGAAGGAGAGAGGTGCAACAGGGGTTGACCTTTCTGGAAGTATGGGGGCATTACGAGCAAGAGTAACCCCAAGATTCTCAAGTCTTTCAGATGTCAAGGGTTCCAGAGACAAGATTTTGTCTAATGAGGAGTTTATCAAATCCAAGGAGGCCGTTGAGCAAGATTACAATTCCTTTGTCAACAAAGTAAGTGACTATGTGCGGAACATCCCAAATTACCGAGACAATTACTTTAGTACAACTGATGAACTGACTTCTGATCTGGTAATGGGGAGATCATCCAAGGACTGGTTTAATTATGACATTCCAGAAGAGTTGGCAAGAGAAGGTCGAGCATTACGGTCAAAACTGCGGGAAATGCCTACTGAATACTTTGAGATCAAACCAAAGAGAGGAGTTGAGCTTTCGGAGTTTGAGGGGGCAATCATTCCCAAGGATGTTAGTAAGAAAGTAAAACCATTATTAAAGAAAGCAGGAATACGAAAGATTTTAGAATACGGATCTGAAGAAGAACGTAAAGCATTGTTCAAGAAGTTCCCAGAACTGATGTTTGCTCTGCCGTTGATCAGTGCAGGATTACTCGGCACTGAGATGGAAATGAGCAACACTACTGAATCTCTACTGGATTAACCATGCCCAACCCCCTCCGATTCAACATTAAAAAAGGCAGAAGATGAGTGACCCAACCATTCGCATAGGTGATGCTGCCAAGAAGATTCTGCAGGAAGACGCAGTCCGTCAAGCCTTTGACGATCTGAAGACCTCGCTAGTCCAGCAATGGATTGCTGGGAAGACTGCCGAAGACCGAGAACACTGCTGGAACGCATATCATGCCGTTGTGAATTTACATAACGAATTAAGTGCCCAGGTCCAGCGAAGCATTCGCAGGAAAAAACAAACCTCTAAAGGAGAAGAATAATCTATGTCTGAGTATGCAGACTCCGTCAATGTCATAGTAGAGACAGACGGAACACCTCAAACACCTGACATGCTGGTAGCTGACAAGTTTGATACCTTGCTAGGCACAACTCCGAAGGAAGAACCAGAAGAGGTCGAAGAACCCATTGACGAGTACGAAGACGATGCACTGCAAGACCAAGAGGAAGAAGAACAAGAAGAAGTAGAGGTCCAAGCAGAACCAGAACTCTACAAGGTCGTGATCGACGGAGAGGAAGTCGAGGTCAGTCTGGATGAGCTGCAGAAGGGCTACAGCAGACAGAGTGATTATACCCGCAAAACCCAGCAGTTGGCCCAGCAACGAAAAGAGGCAGAGGCACTGCAACAAGATTATGCACAGAGGGTCGAGCAACTTAATCAGTTTGCCCAACAGATCCAGCAGCAACCGGACATCCCCGAACCTCAGTGGACCAGCGATCCGCAAGCCTGGGAACGACTCAAACACGAAGATCCAGTCCAGTTTGTCTTGGAAAAAGATGCAGCAAGAGACAGACAACTGGCTCGACAAGAACGTGCCCAGCAGATGCAGTATCTCCAGAGTGAACAACAGCAGTTGCAGCAACAGCAGTTTGCCCAGCATCTCGACAGTCAACGTCAGCAACTCAACGAGTTGATCCCCGCATGGTCAGACCGAGAAGTGGCAAAGTCCGAAAAACAAGAACTGAGAAAGTGGGCCTCGGATGCCTACGGATTGACAGAACAAGATTTGTCGCAAGCGTATGACGCTCGACTAGTGAAGATTTTGTATGATGCCTGGTCTGCGAACAAGACAACCTCGCAAGCTAAGCAAAGCCTGAAGAAAAGCCCCGAATCGACAGTAAAAACTGCAACGACGAAGGGAAGAAATTTTGTCCCAACGGATCAGAACGCATCACGATTAAAAAAGTCAATGCAGAGCCTGAAAAAGTCTGGGAAAACCAAAGATGCAGTTGCAGTTTTTGATGCACTATTGCGTTGAGACTGCAAAATTTTTTGCCCGATATGGGCAATCTAGATTATTGGAGTAAGTCAAAATGACTATTGTAACCAATGCTTCAACGTCCTATGCGATCAAGGCATCAGGAGTTGAGGAAGATGTAATTGATATCAAAGATATTATTTACGATATCAGTCCAACAGAGACCCCCTTCATCAATTCTGTGGGAACCCGAAATGTGACCAACACCGTGTTTGAGTGGATGGTAGAATCCCTCAGTGCGACAGATACCACAGTCACCATCGAAGGCGAGACCATCAGTGCAGCGGCAGCAAGTCTTTCAACCCGAAAGACGAACATTTGTCAGATCATGCACCGTGCCGTTTCTGTGAGTGCGACCCAGGAAAAGATGAAACTCTATGGGAAGACCTCGCAAATGGCGCATCAGATGGCAAGACGCACCAAGGAACTCAAGCGATCCGTGGAAGCAGCATTGTTGTCAAATCAGGCCCGTGCAGATGGAGATGCTTCGACGGCCCGTGCGTCTGCAATGATCCTGTCTTGGATGGACACCAACACTTCAGTTGGAACAGGTGGAACCACAGACGGTGCAGATGCCAGTACCCCAGGGTCCACGGCACGAACCGATGCTTCTGCAGATGCTCAACGAGACATCACAGCAGCACTGATCAACACTGTGGCTCAGTCTTGTTACGAGAATGGTGGCGAGCCATCCATGCTGATGGTGGGACCGTTCAACAAGACCCAGGTCTCAACGTTGACAGGTCGAAGTATTGCCAGAGAGATGATTGATTCAAACACTGCTGGATCAAACGTCACCGTGTTCGCGACAGACTTTGGAGACCTGCAGGTCATGCCGAACAGGTTCCAACGGGAGCGTGATGCGTTCTTGATTGATCCCGAATATTTCAAGGTAGCTTACCTGCGAAACTTCCAAGTGGAAACCTTGGGCAAGACGGGTGATGCGACCAGCAAATTCGTCATCGTGGAGACGGGACTTGAGGCAACTCAGGAAGCATCAAGCGGACTGATTGCAGACCTCACGACCTCTTAATTGAACTAAGGAGAACCAGGTGCAGACAAAGCAAATACTAGATCACAACGGGCATTTGCTCAGTGAACTCTACATTGAAGAGTCCAATCCTGGGGATCTGCAGATTCATCATCGAGTCACGCAGGACATCGAGCCAACGTTACGGTTGACAAAGACCCTGCGTGACAATGCACACCTCGATAATTTTGCAAACAAAGATTCTGGCTGGAAACGAGTTGCAGAGATTCCACGAGTCCTCTACGACGAACTGCAGAGGCAAGGGATCACCAGAGACAAGAAGAAATTCCGAGCATGGTTGAATGACTATGCCAACAAACCCTTCCGAGTTTGGGAGGGTCGTCTATGACATTCACCGAATTAAAATCCAATATTGCAGACTGGTTGAATCGTACCGATCTGACGAGCGTGATCCCCACGTTTATCACCTTGGCAGAGGCACGTCTGAACCGACAGTTGAGGACGACCAATCAATATACTCGTGCAGATATCAGCACGTCTGACCAGTATCTGTCCATGCCGAGTGACTTCCTAGAGATGAGGCACATCCGAATCACATCCCCGAAAGAGAGGGACCTGGTCGAGATCGCAGCTCACCAGATAAATGAGTACACCGACACAAATTTCATTTCATCCCTGTCAGATTCTCATCCCAGATATTTCGTGTATGGAAGTGCCCTGCGGATTATCCCCGCACCAAGTGAGTCGATCACATACGAGATGTTCTACTATGCGAAGGTCCCAGCACTGTCCACGACGAATACAACCAACTGGGTCTCCACCTCGCACCCTGATGCCTATCTCTACTACTCACTGCTGCAGGCCGCACCATACTTAGGAGAGGACGAAAGAATCCAGGTCTGGGCACAGCAGGCCGAACGTGCGGTTGCCGAGATCCAGGCCAGTGATGACCGAAGGAGAACGAAGGGGTCACGGCATAGTCTCAACTTTCAGGCCCTGTCATGAGTGCAGAACAGTTCCCGTATGGAGAAGGGAAGTACGACATTGGGCCCTACTCAAAAGAATACTTATTCGTGACGGAGTCAGATCCGGTTTCCGATTGGACTGCACGACCAGATTTGAATGAAGATCTCTGGAGCATTCGCACTGACACCACCACTGAAACTTGGACAGGTAACTGATGGCACTTACAGACTCACCTCCTACAACGACGCACTTCAACATCACACTCCCAGAGGTCGGTGCAGATCGAAATCAATGGGGTGTCAAACTGAATGCAGCTCTGGAAAGCACTGCCTCCGAGGTCAAGACCGTTGATGATGTACAAGGAGATCCAACAGATAGCAGCACCCCATCTCTGGCCTATCAACTGACGGGTGCAGTGACCTCTGCAAGTAATGCCGAGTCTGATGCAAGCACTGCTGTGGATGTTGCTGTGCAGATGGTGAATCAATACCTAGTTTCAGTGGTTTCGGCAGTAAACAGTTTGGATAGCGAGGTTGGAGATACCTCAACCAGTGGGACGGTTGCCTTCAATGCAAATCAAGCGAAGTTGGATGCAGCATCTGCAAAAACCACTGCAGAGGGTTTGATCTGATGCCTACGACTTCCTCGTATTATTCTGATCTGGAGTACCCAACGGTCAATGAAGATGCCAGTACCTATGGGACGATCATCAACACCTATCTTGATGGACTTTTGACCAAGCTGAAAACCGTCAGTGATCGAGTGACGAATGCCCAGGCACAGTTGGGAAATATCAATCGAGGGGTAAATGCCGTTGATCGTATCAACAACACTTTGGCAGGAGCAATCGGATCCTCTGCCCTGCTTCCCTCCACAGGCACAACTGTACTGCCAGACCCGTACAGTGGGACGTACACCAAAACCACAACCTGGCCTGCATTCACCTCTGAGTTGGCATCCTACAGTCCTCCAACCACACAGTCGGAAGTAGAGAATTTTGATTACCAAGGATTTGCCAGTGCCCTGACAACAGAATTAAATCGGATCGATGCAACCGTCACACAAGCGGAAGCAGACATCCTTGCAGCACAGCAGGACACTTGCCGTGCTAAAAAATACATTGAGACCTATCAGTCTGGGGGAACCCTTGGTTGGTCAAATTATGCAATCCAGATTCACCCTGTTGGAAGTGGTGGGGCGGGTACGTTGACGACAACGAATGACGGTTTTACCTTTACCTGGAGTCAGTCTGGAGCAGCATCGTCTATTGTCAGTTTGGTTGGAGCAAGTTCGGGGAATATGCGAGTAGCGGCCAGATTCGGTGGAACTGGATACGGAACACCGAGCAGTGAAGGGGATTTCGCTTACGGGTTTGCAAGTCCTCCAGTCAGTTTCACTGGTTCATCCAGTGCGCTGAATACATATTTCCGAAGTTTGGCAGTCCCGTTCGTAATTTCAACGGGCAGCAATTCATTCACAGTGAATGCGTCCTCGCTTTATGCAGGTAGTATCACAAGTTTTTGGAACACTCGCCCAGGGACACAACAAGCAATTTGTCATATTGATGTTCTGCAGGGAGTGCAGACATTCACAACGCCCGATTTGACTGAATGCGAAAACCCTAACCCACCGTACTTTATATGACCGACTTCAGTCTTACTAGTAACCTTAGTCTCAAAAAACCAATCCCAGGTGGTTCAGACGGCAAATGGGGTGAGTACATTAATGAAAATCTGGAAACCATTGGAGCTGCCGTGGTCAGCCTGCAGAATGCAAGCACTTCACGGACACTCGAATCCCTGTCCAACGTGCTGGATCTCACACCGACCACTGGGCAACTGCTGCAGTTCTCAGGGAGTAATTGGTCTACCGCAACGGTAACGATTCCAGATAATATTCAGGACCTCACCAACGTCACGGTCACTTCTCCTTCCGATGGGCAGGTGCTGGCGTACAGTACCAGCAATTCAAGATGGGAGAATCAAACCCCAGGGGCCGCAACCATTCCAGACGGAACCATCACGAATGCCAAACTTGACACTAGCCTGCAGGGACAGGTTGCACTAATCCTCCAGACCACAGGAACCCCAACCGATAACCAGATTGTTCGATACGACTCAACATCTGCAAACTGGCATTTTGAGGACCTGCCTGGAGGGACCGTTGCTGCACTTTCGGACACCGATGTCAGTGGAATCGCAAACAAAGATGTTCTCGTCTATAACTCCACCTCTGGCAACTGGGTTTCTCGATCATTAGCAATTTCGGATGTGCCGAATTTACAGAGTATTTTGGATGGGAAATTATCTTCATCAGATGTCACGATCTCATCGATCTCTGATACAACGATCACGTCAATTGTCGATAATTCTGTACTTGTTTACGACAGTGGAACCAGCAAGTGGGTGAACGAGTCTCCAAGCACTTTTAAGTCCACATTATCTTTAGTAATCGGCACAAACGTGCAGGCACAGTCTGCTAGGCTGGACGAAATCGCAGCATTGACTCCAACGGACAGTAATATTGTGGTCGGAAGTGGGAGTAGTTGGGTAGCCGAATCCGGTGCTACGGCTAGAGCAAGTCTGGGAGTCAGCATTGGCACACAAGTCCAGGCTCAGTCTGCCAGGTTGGATGAAATTGCGGCATTGACCCCAACAGATGGCAATTTCATCGTTGGGGATGGGACAGCTTGGGTAGCGGAGTCCGGTGCGACAGTACGAACCAGCCTGGGGTTGGGGAGTCTGGCAACTCAGAACACGATCACAGAATCACAGATCAGCGATCTCCAGACTTACCTGACTGCAGAGAGCAACGACCTCAGTTCTACAGTGACCTGGGCAACGGTCCCTGATGCCTACGTCAGTGAATCATCGGTTACTCAACATCTAGGATCTTATGCGACTACCGGAAAAGCGATTGCGATGGCAATCGTGTTTGGATAATCGAGAGAAATAATGGCAGCACCCAACATAGTTAATGTCAGCACAATTACTGGCAAAACGGCAGTCCAGGCAATTGGAACGAGTGCAGCAGCAATCGTGTCGAATTCTGCATCCAGTGGCAAAGTCTACAAGATCAACACTTTGTTAGTCAGTAATGTCGATGGTTCTGCCAGTGCAGATGTCACCGTGGATCTCTATCGGTCCAGCACTGCCTACCACATTATTAAAACTGCTCCGGTCCCAGTTGGTTCAACCCTAGACATCCTCTCGACAACCTCCGTGTATCTAGAAGAAGGAGATTCAATCAGACTGACAGCAAGTACTGCATCAGACCTGGAAGGGATCGCTAGTTATGAGGAGATTTCCTGATGAGCTATATCGGTAGTAATGCCCAAGGACTGATCAGCAATATTGATGGTGGCACGATTAAGAACGCTACGCTCGACAGTAGCGTGACGTTCCCTCCTGGCAGTATAGTGCAAGTAGAATCTACGCAATTCGGCTCAGGTGCTACGATGACTTCAATGGACTATCACACAGATTATGTAGTTGTTGACGGAACCGCTGGGGATAGCAATGCTACTGAAATATTAACAGTTGAGCTTAAGCCGAAATTTCAGAACTCCAAAATTTGGCTTCAGGTTTCGTGGTGTGGTGAAGTAAACCCCACCAGCATTTCGTGGAACATGATGTTTTTTATATATCGAAATAGCACAAAACTGCAAACAGGCACTTCAAGTTCATCATCTCCAAAGGGGATTCATCCGATAGCCCTATCGTACAACCAGACAGATGCTGATAGCACAATGGAGAGTTCGTTTTTTCAATATTTTGATACTCCCAACACTACTGATAACATTACCTATAAATTGGGGATTAACAACGGTTCTACACAGGGAAGTATTGCGACAAGTAGGACAATCACCGATGGAGGAGCAGGTTATGAACGAGGGGTTTCGTCAATCGTAGCAATTGAGATTAAGCAATGAGTGGCCCACAGCACCGGATAGTTTATGAGTAATGCACGAACGCTAGCGAGCCTAATAAATAGTAGTAGTGAGGTAGTTGTACCGAGCGGCGGGATTCAGTTTGCTGATGCTCCGAACACTAATACAGTATCAAATCAATCAAATTTGATTGAACAAGATGGGTATGAAGAGGGTTCGTGGACACCGAGTGTTGTTGCTGGTTCAATTTCTGGAACATCGATCACTTACACAGGTAAATACACGTTAGTTGGAAATAAATTAACCCTCTATATGAAGGCTCATTCTGCATCTGGTAATTTACAAGTTAGCAGTTATGTTGGGTTTTCGGGAGTTCCGTTTGCAATTACCAACCCTGGCACAAGCACAGTAATTACAGAAGACATTGATGCTGCTTCTAGACACGGTTTTTGTCTAGTAGGCACTAGTAGTAGGATTTTCTTTTCTCCTTGCGGAAGTTCTTCGGGTACTAATCAGCTTTTAACTACACTAACAACCATCATCTAAAATAAACTAGGTTCAAAATGGCACTTACCAAACAAACCATCACCGATAAGATCGAAATCGTTGGCCCATTTAGCCACGTTCAAGTGCGAGAAGCAGTGCAAGTGCTGGAGGACGGTAATGTGATTTCACAGTCTTACCATCGTTATGTGGTATCTCCAGCAGACGATTACTCTAGCAAAGATGCAAAAGTACAAGCAGTGTGCAATGCAGTGTTCACTTCTGATGTGATAAGCGCATATCAAGACCACTTAGCAGCACAAGAAGTCGCAGCATGAGTTATATCGGACAAATTCCACTCCCCCAGGCAACAGAAGAACGGATTGAACGAACTGCTACTGCTGGGCAAACGTCCTTTACTGGACTGACGTATGTCAATGGGTTTATCTCCGTTTATCTGAATGGGGTAAAACTAGACAACGCTGATTTTACTGCTACGGATGGGTCTACGGTCACATTAGCAACAGGTGCTGCTGAAGGCGATACCGTCAGTTTTGTTAGTACAACGCAGACCTCTGCTCTGGTTGCTTTACCACTGAAGGATTCTGCTGGGAATAGTGTGCTGAGTGAGTCTGGTGGTGTGGTGACGCTACAGAATGTGACGTTTCCAACAAATCATTTAATTGGATTTGGTTATGGTGAAGAAACTTCTTCGACAGGCGACATTAACAGTTCTTCAACAGGTTTTCAAAGCAGTGACCTAAAAGGAATTATTTTTGGTACTGAGATAAACGTTGGATCTGTTTTAAATGGGGAAAAATTAATTTTCACATTGATGGGAGGACAGGCTTATTTTAACGCTAGTTCAGTTACCCCATACTACAACACCAGTTGCGGAATTGCTTACAATACTGACAGCACGACACCTACTACCTCCAGCACTAGAGTAATCCTTTGGTCAAGCGATTGGGTTCAATTAGGCAGTGGATCTAATTCTGTTTCACCCTGCGGATCTCATGTAATTACAAACTCAAGTGGTTCAACACAAACTATTAAAATTAAGTTTTGGTTAGGTGCTAATGATAATTATTCAAATAGTAATGTTTACGCACATTGGGATGGCTCACGAACGTATAATCCAATTCGATACCAATACTACATTTTGAGTGCATAAAATGAGAGATATTTGGGCAAAACTAGGCATTCCGTATAAGGTTGTAAATGATAAACCTGTTTTTGAAACAGATTTATCTGATGCGATAATTCAGGAAAAGATCGCTGAACTGAGAGTAGACTACGATTCCAAGCAATACCAACGGGACCGTGCTGCCGCATATCCGTCTTGGCAAGACCAGCTAGATAATATTTTTCACAACGGTATTGACGCATGGAAAGTTGATATTCAAGCCATTAAAGATCAATACCCAAAACCGTAACCAAAGGCCGAGCATATGCCAGACATGGTTCAAGTCCTCTCTGATTTAGGGGGCACACTAGGGTCGCTCCTAGCGGCATTCATCTACATCTGGCATCTCCAGAAATCATTTCAGGTTGAACGGGATGGATACCGTCAAGAACGAGATGAGTTACGCAAGGAAGCACTGGACGAAAGAACCCGATGGGTTGAGAAAGACTCGGAGGCAGACCTCAGAATGATAGAACTGCAACAGTCCAGTTATCAGAGTCTAATGGGAGTGATGCAAGACACTGCAAAAGTGCTGCAGGATTTACATAGTTCGATAAATGAGTTGAAGGTCATGATTGGGGACGCAAAAAAGTGAAACCCTTACTCCTCCTCCTGCTGTTCTTCACAACAACCGTCCAGGCTCATGATGAAGAATTGGAGTACAGAACGCACTTTCTTTTCACCTGGTCAGGGAATTGTGTCCAGAAGATCCTTCCAGATTTCCAACGACAGGGAATGCCTTATCTGTTTGCACTTTCAATGGCGAGTCAAGGGTGTGGATGTGTGATTGATGAATTTCGGAAGAAGCACACCCAGACCGAGGTGCTGGGATTCAGTGAGAAGGAACGGTTGGAAAAATCCATGTACTACACTCAAATCTGTGCAGGACAAGTCAAGGAGATGTGATGTCAGTGAGTGAGTCCAAAAATTTCAGTCGTGAGGAACTGCAGTGTAGTTTCTCTGGGGAGTGTGAGATTGAGGAGGATGCCCTCAACAGACTGCAGGCATTGCGGGATGAGTGGGGCAAGCCGATGAAATTATCCTCTGCCTATCGTGCAGCTCACCATCCAAGGGAACGAACGAAACCCAACGGACCAGGGCATCATCACGGATTAAATGGGAATGGAGGACAGGCATTCGATGTACTGATTGCAGGTGAGGACGTACCTCCCTTCATCGCACTAGCCATCAAACATGGATTCAAGGGGATTGGGGTAAACCAAAAAGGTGAATGGACTCAGAGATTTAT
>VMHT01223244.1_pt1 | contig 12920 bp, 13 predicted proteins | sample 4693611 | NCBI WGS metagenome assembly VMHT01 (sample SAMN12280063, study PRJNA550983) | marine metagenome | isolation source: seawater sampled from same location over 5 years 0.02-0.2 micron viral filtrate | place: USA: collected off the coast of southern California halfway between the port... ... | reverse complement strand
ATGGGTGAGGAGTTTACTTGTGATTATGGCTTTGGTTTTGACGAAGATTATAAACAATTTCCTTGCAAGTGTGGGGCTAAAAACTGTTGTGGCTATATAGTTCGAGAAGAATCTAGATGGCGAATAAATAAAAAATTTGCCATGAGCAATAAAAAAAAATTAATAAATAACTCTCGTTAAATAGAGCCCCTCTGGTGGTGCAGGTGGAGCACATAAAATTCTTTTTTTAGATCTCATAATATTTTCGAATTTTTTTAAGGACCATTTTTTTTCACCAAGATATTTTAAACAACCAACCATAGACCGTACCTGTTGTTGTAAAAATGATTTAGATCTAAATTCTATTTCAATTTTATTTTTTGAAGATTTAATTTTTACTAGTTTCATTGTTTTAATTGGACTTTTTGCTCTACAGCTAGAAGCTCTAAAAGTTGAAAAATCTTTTGTTCCAATTAATTTTCTAGCACCTTTTTTCATTAAACTTAAATCAAGTTCTTTCATGACATGCCAGCCTCTATTATTTTCTAATACTGGTCCGCTCAAACGATTTATAATAATATATCTATATATCCTCATTTTAGCTGAAAACCTCGCGTGAAAATTATTATTTTTTCTTTTAATGCTTAAAATGGAAACTCCCTCTTTATTTAAAAAATGATTTATTGATTTTGCAAATTTATCCAAATGATGAATTTTATCATCACAATCAAAATGAGCAGATTGTTCAATTGCATGTACACCTGTATCAGTCCTACCAGACCCAAAAACTAATATCTTCTGTTTTAGTAATTTTGAAATTTTTTCCTGAATCAACCCCTGAATTGTATTACCTTTTTTTTGAACTTGCCAACCTCTGAAATTACTACCAACGTATTCTATTAATATTTGGTACCTATGCATCTGATATCAAAGTGCCTTTCTTAATTTGAGATCCAAGCATAAATTCACCAGTCTTTTGAGGATTTTTTCCTTGTCTCTGAATTTCTTGTATCTTTATTGATTTATTGTTTATACATGCAATCTCTAATTCATTGTTTAATACTTCCCCTGCCTTACCTTGACCATTTCCTATTTCTGCTTTAAGAATCTTGTATCTTTGACCCTTAAATATAAAAAAGGCGCCTGGTGAAGGAAATAAACCATTTACCTTTCCTAAAATTATTGATGCCTCTTCATTCCAGTTTATTTTTCCTTCAGTTTTTTCTATTTTTTTTGCATAAGTCGCTTTTGAGTGTTCTTGATCAATAAATTTTGCTTTATCGTCTAATATATCATCTATGTTATCTAAAATTTTTTCAGCTGCTAAAAGGGATAATTTCTCCGAAATTTCTTGAGCATTTTTATTACAATCTAATTTAATTCTATAATTATTACATGTTGGGCCACTATCTAATTTTTCATTGATTTTCATGACGCTTATGCCTGTTTCACTATCTAAATTCATAATCGATCTTTGTATCGGTGCTGCACCTCTCCATTTAGGAAGTAGTGAACCATGTATATTTATAAAACCTTTTTTAGTTAAATCTAAAAATTCCTTTGGAATTATTTGTCCATATGCAACTACAATAGCAAGATCAGCATCTAAATTCTTAATAAATTGGTATTCTTCAAGATTATTTCTTAGCGATTGTGGAGCCCGAAAATCTAAGTTTAAAGTTTCCGAAATTCCTTGAACTGGTGATTTATTTATTTTTTGACCACGATGAGATTTTTGTGGGGGCTGAGTGTAAACAACAGATATTGGAAATCCGTTTTGATACAGTGATTTCAAAATTGGTACAGCAAAAAAAGGGGTACCCATAAAAATAATCTTTTTTGCCATTTATCACACAACTATCCGAGTAGATTTATTTTTAGATAGTTTTTTGATAATCATCGACTTTTTTAACTTTGACAGATAATCTATAAACAATACTCCCTCTAAGTGGTCAATTTCATGCTGAATGCATGTAGCTAATAGACCTTCAGCTTTTAAAATTTTTTTTTCACCATTATAATCTAAATACTCTATGTCACATTTTTTGGGTCGATCTACTTCAGCAAATTGATTGGGAACTGACAAACAACCTTCTTCATAAGTTGATTTTAAAATATCTTTATTCTTAATTATAGGATTAACAAAATACCTTGGTTCTTTCTTATTTTCCTCTTTACAAATATCCATTACTATTATTCTTTTTGGTATCCCTATCTGAATTGCTGCTAGACCAATACCGTTTGCTGCATACATTGTTTCCAACATATCATCCATTAATAGTCTCTCCTCATCACCAACCTTATCAACTGGTTTCGATATTTGTCTTAATAATGGATTTGGTTCAGTGATTATTGTTTTAACTGCCATAATAAACTTATTTTAGTATAATTTTTAAACTTTTAAAGGCAGAACTTTTAATAAAATTCTATTTCTTATTAAATCAATATCTAACCGATTTAAGGTAGTTATTATGAAATAAAGGGTATCTTCATCCATTTTCTCAAGATCATCTTGTCCAATAACCTCAACAATTCTCAGCAACGCAGCCCCCTTTTCGTCATTATTAATCATGACTTGAATATCGGATGGGATCTCGGTCTCATTTACCTCATATAAATTATCATATTTTTTAGCAATTTTAACACCATCAGACTTGAGCGACTCGATGAAAATTATATCCTTTTTAGAAAAAAAATATTTTTTGTTTTTTTTAATTTTTTTTAAGAAGTTGTTTACATCTTTTTCAATTTTTGGTTTTGCATAATCGCCATTAAAATAATTCAGTAATTTTGATTGATGCATCGTATCATTGTTAATTTTTATTTTTTTTTCTGAATTCTCTTTTTTTTGTAAATAAGTAAAATAAAAACCTTCAAATTTTGATGAAATATCCTCTTGATTTATGTTTTCTAGAAATTTTTTCAATTCATCATCAAAGGCTTCTGAAATGTTTGATTCAATAAATAAATTTTTAAGTATCTCTAACAATTCTAATTTTTTATTAACATCAGACTCAAGCAAAATTCTTTGATAAACAAGAGATCTGGCTTCTATTTTTGCTAATGACTTATGAGAATTTTCAGCATTTAGAAGTTGATTTATATTGAATTGAAATCTTTTGTATATTTCGAATAAGTCTTTTTCTGGATAATTTTTATTGTGAACAGCTTTTTCTATTGTTAAAATTTTGTCAAATTCTGAAACCTCTATATCCTGAACTTTATGTAAAAGATTTGCAGATGAAAGATACTTCCAAATAAGTTTTTTTGTATTATCATTTGGTTCAAAAATGAGTTTTGGATTCACTCTGTGCGCTAAATGAAAATCAAGTATTGATTTTTCTGAAATATCTCTATTAATTTTATCAGAGTAGCCAAATAAAAAATTCATTTTTTTCTCGAAATAATCATCTTTGAATCCTAATTCTTTTTTTAAATCTAAAACAAGTTGGGCTTCATTTTTTTTGTCTAAATTAAACAAACAATAAATATTAAATTTTGATAAATAATTGTCATTTATAGGTTCTGTATTTTTTAAAAAAATTTCGCATGATTTTTTTAAGTCAAAATTTGATAAATGTTGATCAACTAAATACTTTGTAAGCTTTGGGTGAGTATTTATCGCTTGGTTTTTTATTAGATATTCTTCTATAAGATCTAAATCTGAATTTTTAATTAACCAATCAGATTTAAACTTTAAAAATTCATCTTCAGTTATATTTTTTTTTGGATAGAAAGTATTCGTTAACATTAAAATCTCCATTATTTCTGAGGCATCGTTAGATAAATCTAAATTGTTTAAGTTAGAAAAAATATTTTTTAGCTGCTGTCCATCTGAATTGGACCACATATTAATATCGAGGTCATAGTCATCGGGATCATACAAACCAATAATTTTTATATCTTTTGTATTCAAAGTCTCATCTAACATAATAGTCTTATTCTTTTTTTTGGATTGATTCTTGTAAATACTCGACTCAGTATTTTCTAATTCTTGAATTACATCTTTGGTATTTTGATTTTTCTCAATACTCTTCTTTTTTAAAATTTCTTTTTCTAAATTCCAGATATCAACTGGCTTATCTTCAGCAAAAACATCTAAACTAAATAAAAATGTTAAAATAAAAATAATTTTTTTTTTATTTAACAATTTTAAAATTTTCATTTGAGATAATATTTTCTATTTCTTTTTTCGGCGCTGGAAAATCAATCTTATTTAAAAGAAATATAATTACAGAAATAACAATTAAAACTAACGCTAATTTTACAAATAATCTTAATAATATAGTACTTGAACTTGTTTTTTTTATAAATTGCATATAAATTTAGTTAATTTCAAATTAAGACATATTTGTGTTTTTTCAATAAAGAAACTTATGAAATCTAAAGAAAATATTGTTTTTTTAGGCATGATGGGGTCTGGAAAATCATCAATTGGTCGATTGGTTTCAAGCAAATTACAAATTGAATTTTTTGATATAGACGATCTTATTGAAAAACAAATGGGTATGAAAATTTCAAATATTTTTAATTCAAAAGGTGAGTCTTTTTTTAGAGAAATTGAGGAGAAGTTAACTTTAAAAATCTTAAAAAAAAACAATATAATAATTTCTTTGGGAGGTGGCGCTTTTTTAAACAAAAAAATAAGGGATGAGGTATTAATTAATAATTACTCTATTTGGCTAAAAGTAAGAACTAAAGATTTATTAAAAAGAATAAAAAATAGTTCAAAAAGACCTATCGCTTTTAAGGCAAAAAATAATGAGCTTTTAGAATTAATAAAAAAACGATCTAACATTTATTCAAAAGCAATGTATAAAGTTAATTGCAGTGAATTAACCAAAAATGAGATAGTAAATAAAGTAATAGATATTTATGAAACCATTAAAATTAATAATTAAAACTAATACACAAAATTATCCAATTTTAATTGGCTCAAATTTAATTTCAAAATTAGATAATATTATTAAAAAGAATTCTATTAGTTTTAAAAAATGTTTAGTAATAGTTGATAATCAAATTCCTAAAAAAAAAATCTTTAAAATTAAAAATTCTATCAAAAATAACGAAGTTTATTATTATAATTTTAGAGCTAATGAAATTAACAAAAATCAAAAAAGTATTAATAATATTCTCGAAATTTTACTTAAAAAAAATTTTTCTCGTCAAGATTGTCTAATTACAGTAGGTGGTGGAATTACAGGAGATGTGGGTGGTTTTGCAGCAAGTATATTTAAAAGAGGTATGCAGTTTATAAATATTCCGACTACTCTTTTATCACAAGTGGATTCTTCTGTTGGAGGAAAAACTGGAATAAACACTTCTTTTGGTAAAAACTTAGTTGGTAACTTTTATCAGCCTAGGCTAGTAATAAGTGATTGCGATTTTTTAAAATCATTACCTCCACGAGAAATTATTTGTGGTTATGGAGAAATTTTAAAACACTCTCTTATCTCTGATAGAAACTTTTATAATTATTTAGATAAGAATTTTTCTAAAATAATAAATCTCAAAGTTCCATTTATAAAAAAAGTAATTTATAAAAGTTGCAACATTAAAAAAAATGTTATTGAAAAGGATGAAAAGGAAAAAAATTTAAGAAAAGTTCTAAATTTTGGACATACTTTTGCTCATGCTTTTGAAGCTTCAATGGGTTTTTCAAAAAAATTAAATCATGGGGAAGCAGTTTTGTTAGGTATTATAACTGCTCTTAAGTTTAGTAACAAAAGAGGTTTAATAAAAAAAAATGAGTTAAGATTAATAATAAATCATTATTTAAAAAATGACCTCCATCTAAATATAAGAAAGTTTTTTGGTTACAAGGATTTAAATAAAATTTTGTCATTTATGACAAAAGATAAAAAAAATGTTTCAAAAAAAATAAATTTGATTTTACTTAAAAAAATTGGGTCTCCAATAATTAATCAAACATTTGACCAAAATACTATTAAAACATTTCTGGCAAAAGAATTAATTAATTAATATTTGTAAAGAATGAATATTTTCCTTAAGTTCTTTTTCTAAAAGCTTGTAAATTTTTTTATTACTCTCAATTTTATTCATATTTTTCAACTCGTCAGATTTAAGTGTAATTTTAAGATGAAATTTATCTTTTTGATTTCCTAAATGATTTTTATGAAGAAAAGATTTATCCTCAATATTGATATTTTCAATATTGAGATTGTTAAGTAATTTTTTTTTTACAATTGCAACTATTTCAATTATATCCATAACATAAATTATAATACATGAAAAATATTTGTGATTGGAATAATTGTAAAGAAATAGGTCAATATAAAGCACCTATTGAAAAGGATAATAGTAAAAAATTTAGAATGCTGTGTCTTGAACATGTAAAAGAATTTAATAAAAACTGGAATTATTTCTCCGGTATGAATGATGACCAAGTAATTAATTTTTTGAAATCGGATATGATTTGGCACAAACCTACTCAAAGTTTTAGTTCGGCAGATAATTTTTTTAAAGTATTATGGAATAACACGTTGCGAGATGAATTGGATAAAGATAAAAATGAGTTCAATTACATGCGTCAATTTAAATTTGATCATAAGGATATAAAAGCGTTTGGTATTCTTGGTGTTTCTGTCGGATTGAAATGGCAAAAAATTCAAGAAAAATTCAAAATACTTGTCAAAAAATTTCACCCTGATATGAATTCTGGAAATAAAAAATACGAAGAAAAATTAAAATTAATAACGCTAGCTTATACACAACTTAAAAATACTTATAAGGAAAAAATTGACACCTAATTTAGATTTACAACCTGATATAAAAATTTCAATCAATCAAACTTTTGGAATTGATTCTGAAATGGAAGTAAAAGCTTTTTCCAAAAAAAGTGAATACGTTCCTGAGATTGATAAAAATTATAAATTTGATCGAGATACAACACTTGCAATTATTTCTGGTTTTGCATTTAATAAAAGAGTTCTGGTTCAAGGATATCATGGAACAGGTAAGTCTACTCATATAGAACAAATTGCTGCTAGATTAAATTGGCCTTGTATTAGAGTAAACCTCGATAGTCATGTAAGTAGAATTGATTTAATAGGCAAGGATGCAATCGTTTTAAAAGATGGTAAACAAGTCACTCAGTTTAATGAAGGTATACTGCCTTGGTCAATTCAAAATCCAGTTGCTTTAGTTTTTGATGAATATGATGCCGGGAGACCAGATGTTATGTTTGTTATACAGCGAGTACTCGAAGCTGAGGGTAATTTTACTCTCCTTGATAAAAATAAAGTGATTCAACAAAATAAATTTTTTAGATTATTTGCTACATCAAATACTGTTGGTTTGGGTGACACAACAGGTTTATATCATGGAACTCAACAAATAAATCAAGGTCAAATGGATAGATGGAACATTGTGACGACCTTAAATTATCTGAGTCTAGATAAAGAGATGGATATAATACTTGCAAAAAATAAAAACTTTAATAATCAAAAAGGTAAAGAAAAAATTGTTAATATGATTAAAGTTGCAGCTTTGACTAGAAAAGGTTTTATAGCTGGGGATATATCTACATTAATGAGTCCAAGAACTGTTCTGCATTGGGCAGAAAATACTGAAATATTTAAAGATATAGGTTATGCATTTAGAGTTACTTTTTTAAATAAATGTGATGATATAGAAAAAAATACTATTGCTGAATATTATCAGAGATGTTTTGGTGAAGAATTGCCTGAGTCACTTATCAACATACAAATCTAAATGAGCGATAGCAATAAAGTTGCTGATTTAAAAGAAAAATTAAAACAAGCACTTAATTCGACTTTTAAAGTTATATCTGACGATTTTAAGTTAAATGATAAATTTGAAAAAACTAAATATTCTAAGAAGTTTGATTATTTTGAATTAGATAATTTAAATTCAAAAAATGATTTTATAAAAGCAAGGGCGGAAACTGACTCCTCTGCATTAAAACGAAAATTTTCTGATGATGATATTTTTAAAAAAAATTTACCAACAAATTCATCTTGTAAATCATTATATACGATAGCCGAAAAAATTAGGTATGAATCCTTAGGTAGTAAAATGCTTAAGGGAATAGAAAAAAACCTTAAAGATAATTATAATCAAATAATTAGTTCAAAAAGAAAAGATCAGCTCAAGACTAAAGAAGATGTTTCGATGGCAGAAGCTTTTGAACTTTATATGTTAAAAAATTTTCATAATTTAGAACTTAATTCTTTAACCACTAAAATGCTAAGTTTTTGGGAAGGTGATTTTGATAGTTCAATAAATAAGCACATTAAATTTTTGAAAGAAAATTTGGAAAATCAGTATAATTATTCCTCAAAATTTTCTGAAATATTAGCTGAAATGGATATATTTCAATCTGAAGAAAAAGAAGAAAAAAAAGAGGACAATCAAGAAGATGGACAAAATAATCCATCAAATGAGGATGAAAATTCTGAAACAAACGATAATAAGGATCAAAATAAAGAAGAGGAAACTGAAGCAAATTTAGATTCTGATTACAATATTGATGAATATAAGTTAGATGAGCAATTAATTGATACTGACTCAGATCAGATAAATAATGAGCAAATAATTCAAAAGAAAAATTTATCTAATTTAAATAATGAATATAAAATATTTACTAATCAATATGATGAAATAATAAAAGCTGAAAATTTAGAAAATGCAGATGAGTCTGTCAAATTAAGAAAGGCATTAGACCAACAACTAATTGGTTTTCATGATGTCATAACAAAACTTGCAAACAAGCTTCAAAGACAATTATTAGCAAAACAAAATCGCGCTTGGGAATTTGATCTTGAAGAAGGTTTGTTAGATAGTTCAAAATTACCAAGAATAATTATGGATCCCTATAATTCACTATCATTTAAAAAAGAAAAGGATTTAGATTTTAAAGATACCGTTGTAACTTTATTAATTGATAATTCAGGCTCTATGAGAGGTAGGCCAATTACTATTGCAGCAATATGTGCTGATATTCTTTCAAGAACTTTGGAACGTTGCTCAGTTAAAGTCGAAATATTAGGTTTTACAACAAAAAATTGGAAGGGCGGTAAAAGTAGAGAATTTTGGAATAATAAAAACAAACCTAAATCACCAGGTAGACTTAATGATTTGAGACATATAATTTATAAGAGTGCTGACACGCAATGGAGACAGGTTAAAAACAATCTTGGTTTAATGCTTAAGGAAGGATTACTTAAAGAAAATATTGATGGTGAGGCGATATCTTGGGCTTTCAATAGATTAAAAAAAAGAAAAGAGGAAAGAAAAATTCTGATGGTCATTTCCGATGGTGCGCCTGTTGATGACTCAACTTTGTCTGTAAATTCTGGAGATTTTTTAGAAAAACATTTGAAAAAAATTGTAAAGTTTATTGAGGAAAAAACTGAAACTGAAATTTTAGCAATAGGAATTGGTCACGATGTATCAAGATATTATAACAAAGCAATCAAAATAACAGATGTAAATGAACTTGGGGATGTAATGATTTCTCAGTTGAGTAATCTTTTTGATACTAAAAATAAATTAAATTAGATATTAAATAAATCTTTATTATTCCATTTAATTATTATTTCAGCTCCTGATCTAGTTTTTGAGTTCCTACAATTTATTTTTGCAAAATTTTTTTCTAATAATGTCTTTCCTATAAACATACCTAATCCTAAACCAGTTTTTGATTTATCTGATACTTTTTGAGACTTTAAATAAGGCTCGCCTATTTTAGACAAAACATCATATGAAAATCCATCACCATCATCCTCAATTGTAATTTCTGTAATTTCATTGTCACTTTTCAAAGAAATAAAAATTTTTTTTTTACTAAATTTATTAGCATTCCCAATAAAATTTCTTAAACCGTAAACAATTTCAATAGATTTGGTAATTTTTTTTGGATTTGAATCTTGATCATAATTAAAAACAAATTCTTTATTACTTGTTTCCATAAAAGAATTAATGATTTCTTTCAAATAATCTTTCATATTCAAGTCTTCATCAATAAAATCATCTTCTACTGTGGGATTCAAAGATAATCTTTTTAATATCTGATTACATCTTTCAACCTGACTTGATAATAATTCAATATCTTGAATGACATCTTTTTTATCTTTAAACTGAGACATTAGTTCTTGTGTAATTATTTTTATTGTTGATAAAGGAGTTCCTAGAGAATGTGCAGCTGCAGCTGCTTGCCCACCTAACGAAAGTAATTCATGTTCCTTGGCCATAACTTCTTCCATCTTATTCAAAGCCTCTTTTCTAAGTCTACTTTGATTTCCAAAAATAATTGCAAAATAATTTAAAAATAAGAGTGCAATAATTAATGCAACTGGAATAGAATAATAATAATACGTACTTACATGAAAATGATCACTCAAGGGACGAGGCAATGGTTCAGAGTAAAATGTAAGAAAAGTTATTAAACAAGTAGTTAATGTTAAAATTAACAAATTAGTTCTAAAGCCTAAATTTGATGACGCAAAAACACTAGGGATTAACAAAAAAATTATGAATGGATTTGCTACTCCTCCAGTCAAAAATATTAAAAAAGATAATTGTAAAATATCAATGGTTAAAAAAATTAAAGCTGCTCTATCAGAAATTTGTGATTTTTTATAAAAAAATATGAGAAATAGATTGCTTATTGCACCTATAAAAATGATAAAATTACAAAAAATAAAATTAAATTCAAAATTAAAATAAAAATAAACTAAATTAATTGATATTAATTGACCAATAATACCCATCCATCTCAGGGTTATATATGTTGATTTTTTTAATGAGTAATATTTTGAAGTTTCAAAAAACTTCATATCTAAATATCAAGATTTTGAACATTTATTGCATTTGAGATTATGAAATCTTTTCTCAAAGCAACATCATTCCCCATGAGAGTATGTATTAAATTTTGGTCTTTTTTAAGATCTTTAGAATATTTAACCTGTAAAAGATTTCTTGTCTCAGGATTTAGAGTTGTGCTCCATAATTCCTCAGGGTTCATTTCTCCTAATCCTTTAAATCTTTGAATGTTCATATTTGACTTTTCATTATCTAGTTTTTTTAAAAATTCTTTTGATCCTTTTTTTATTTTTTTAAATTCTTTATTATTTATCACAATATAATCTTCAAGTTCCTTTTCATCTTTAATATAAATTCCTTTCGAACCCTTATTTATTTTAAATAAAGGTGGTTGAGCTAAATATACATGACCATTTTCTATTAATTTGTTGAATGGTTTATTATTAAAAAAAGTTAACAGTAGGGCTCTTATATGTGAGCCATCAACATCAGCATCAGTCATGATTATAATTTTTCCGTATCTTAGATCTTTTAAATCAATTTCTTGAGTTTTTGGGTCAAGACCTAACGCATTAATAAGAGTTACTATCTCATTTGAAGAAATCATTTTAGACAAAGCTTTAGTTCTTTGATCAGAACCATTTTTATTTCCGTTATTTTTATTTAGTGAGTCCTCAACATATGTATTTAAAATTTTTCCTCTCAAAGGTAAAACTGCTTGATTGGCTCTGTTCCTGCCTTGTTTAGCAGAACCACCCGCCGAGTCTCCCTCAACAATAAAAAGTTCTGTTCCCTCTTGTTTGCCAATTTGACAATCGGCTAATTTTCCAGGAAGACCACTTAATTCTAGTGCACCTTTTCTTCTCACACTTTCTCTTGCTTTTCTTGCAACATCTCTCGCTAAAGCTGCTTGAATTATTTTACTTAAAATAATTTTTGCAATGGATGGGTTTTGATCAAACCATATTGACAATTTTTCATTAACAATCGTTTCTACGATCATACGTACTTCGGAGGAAACAAGCTTGTCCTTTGTTTGAGATGAAAATTTGGGATCTGGGATTTTAATTGATAGCACACAAGAAAGTCCCTCTTTTATGTCGTCCCCTGAGATTGTTAGTTTATTTTTTTTTAGAAGATTATGCTCATTTGCATATTTATTTATTACTCTGGTTAATGCACTTCTAAATCCGAGTAAATGTGTTCCTCCATCTTTTTGAAATATATTATTTGTATAAGCAAGTACATCTTCGGAGTATGTTGCATTCCATTTCAGTGAACATTGAATGTCAATATTTTCTTTTTTTCCTTCAAGATATATGGGTTTTTTAAATAAATCATTCTCATTTTTATTTTTTAATTTCTCTCTTTTTTCATCTAAAAATTCAACGAATTCTACAATTCCTCCTTCAAATTTAAATTCAAAATTCTTTACTTTTTTTTGACTTGAATCTACAAAAGTAATCTTGATTCCCTTGTTTAGAAAAGCTAACTCTCTAATTCTTTTTATTAGGGTATTTGGATTAAATTTTATTGATGAAAAAATATTCTTTGATGGTAAAAAGGTAATTTTTGTTCCGGTGTCTTTGGACTTTCCGTTAACTTTAAGTGGTTCTTTCGCTTCTCCATCATTAAATTCTATAAAATATTTTTTTCCATCTCTGCTTATTTCTAATTTTAAATTTTCTGACAAAGCATTAACAACTGATACACCAACACCATGTAATCCTCCTGAAACTTTATATGAGTCATGATCAAATTTACCCCCAGCGTGTAATTGTGTCATAATTACTTCCGCCGCTGATTTTTTTTCTCCTTTATGCATATCGACAGGTATTCCTCTTCCATCGTCACTGACTGATACAGTCCCATCTGAATTGATGGTAACATTGATATTTTTACAATATCCTGCTAAGGCCTCATCAATTGAATTATCAATAACTTCATAAACCATATGATGAAGACCTGTTCCATCGTCAGTATCTCCAATATACATACCGGGTCTTTTACGTACTGCTTCAAGACCTTTTAAGACTTTTATAGAATCTGCTTGATAATTATTATTTTTCATTTTTTGGAAAAATAAATAATATCATAAATTAAAGTATTTAAATACAGAAGTTTTAATATATGTT
>VMHT01037654.1_pt1 | contig 12920 bp, 17 predicted proteins | sample 4693611 | NCBI WGS metagenome assembly VMHT01 (sample SAMN12280063, study PRJNA550983) | marine metagenome | isolation source: seawater sampled from same location over 5 years 0.02-0.2 micron viral filtrate | place: USA: collected off the coast of southern California halfway between the port... ... | reverse complement strand
TAAAAACAAAATGAGTGTATTAAACGCAGTAAGAAACAAGTTGATCCATATTGCCATGGCTTTAATTAAAAATAAAACCTATTATCAAAATCGCTTGGAATTGTCATAGAAATCGCGATGACGCTGGCAGATATCCACTGAAAACTGAGAACCCACAACCGAGAACTGAAAAAACTACCGAATAAAAACCGGTTCATTTTCCTTCTCAGTATGTTCTTCACTGAAACGATAATCCATATAATCAAAACCTTTGAGATCTTCCAGCGTATTTACGTCTTTGTCTATAATATACCGCACCATAGCGCCACGGGCTTTTTTCGCGAAGAAACTGATGATCTTTAATTTTCCATTTTTGAAATCTTTAAACACCGGTGAGATCACCTCCGCTTTTAGTTTTTTGGTGTCTATAGCTTTAAAATATTCGTTGCTGGCCAGATTGATAAAAAGTTCGCCATCTTCCATTTCATTATTCAAGAGTTCGGTGACTTTTGGCTGCCAAACTTCATATAGATTATCCTTGCGTTCTATACCTACCGAAGTTCCCATCTCTAAACGATAAGGCTGCATTAGATCCAGCGGTTTTAGCACGCCGTAAAGTCCGGAAAGGATGCGCAAACTATCTTGCAAGCGATCCAGTTTTTCGGTAGGAATGGTGTAAGCATCCAGGCCTGTGTAAACATCGCCGGCAAAAGCATACATCGCCGGGCGGGAATTCTTTTTGTTGTGTTCTTCCTCGAAGTCCTGGTAGCGGGTATAATTAAGATCGGCGAGCTTATCGCTGATGCTCATTAATTCAGAAATCTCATTTTTGGTCATTCTCGCCATCTTACGATTGAGCTTGGCAGTAGTTTCCAAAAAAGCGGGCTGGGTGCCGCGAGTGGTAGGTAATTTAGATTCGTAATCCAGACTTTTGGCCGGAGAAACAACAATTTTCATAATACAACGATTTTTATTCCAAATATAAGTGAAAGCATAGAAAACAGGAAAGCTGTGTTTTATTAGTTTTTTATGGAAGAATAGTTATGAATTATAGCGGTTGATAAAATTTTATCGCTTTACGGAAAACCCTTTTTGGTTTCTGAATTAAATGTTAAATTGGCTAAATACTTAGCAACATTGTAACCTCCCAGTAAATGCTGAACTTCTACTATAAAGATTCCATCATATCTTTCACCGAAAAAACTACAAATGAAATAATAGGGCAAATAACTAATTTTAATCAATTTGACTCCAGCCGGAATCAAAATAAGTCCTGGAAGTATCAAATAGAATCTCTTCAACAAATTTTGAAGCCATATAATGGAACAATATTCTTTGAATTCTCTATTCCACGAATGGGTAAACGAGTAGACGTAATTCTAATAGTAGAAAATATTGTTTTTGTAATTGAGTATAAGGTTGGAGAAAATAAATACCTAAGCTATAATCTTGAGCAGGTTTGGGATTACGCTTTAGACTTGAAAAATTTTCATCAGCCAAGTCATAATATTGTGATGGCACCAATTTTAGTAGCAACAGAAGCCAAAGAATCATTCATAGAAATAGCGACTACTTCCCACAATGACAATTTGATTTTACCAATTCGTACGAACTCTGAGGGTTTGAGTAATGTAATTCGATCTGTAATTACATTCTTTCAAGATGAAGAAAGCCAAATCGAAGGTGAAGTTTTTTCAGAAGGTCGATATTCGCCTACCCCAACTATAGTTGAAGCAGCGGTTTCATTATATAATGATCATACTGTAGATGAAATTACACGCAGTGATGCGGAAGCTAAGAATTTAACTGCCACTACATCATCGATCTCTGAAATAATAAAGATTGCGAAATCGCAAAGCAAAAAAATAATTTGTTTTGTTACTGGAGTCCCAGGAGCTGGAAAAACTTTAGTGGGTCTTAAAGTTGCTACAACCCATCTTGAAGACAGAAATGAAACAGCAAGTGTTTATCTATCTGGAAATGCTCCATTAGTGGCTATACTTCAAGAAGCACTGGCAAGAGATAAAGTAAAAAATGAAAAAGATAAAGGAAATAAAATTACAAAAGCCAAAGCGAGAGCAGGAGTTAAAACCTTTATTCAAATTATACATCATTACAGAGATGCCTATTTAACTGATCCAAATCCCCCTTATGATCACGTAGCAATTTTTGATGAGGCTCAAAGAGCTTGGAATAAAGAACAAACTATCAAGTTTATGAAACAGAAAAAAGGGCAAGACGATTTTAATCATTCGGAACCCGAATTTCTAATTTCTTGTCTTGACAGACATAAAGATTGGGCAGTAATTGTTTGTTTAGTAGGAGGTGGTCAAGAAATTAATACAGGTGAAGCAGGAATTTCAGAATGGTTAGAGGCCATCAAAAATAAGTTTAATCACTGGGAAGTTTTTATTTCTCCGAATCTTACCGATTCCGAATATGCGGCGAAAAAGTCAATAGAAGATTTAAACAAAAAAACAAAGGTTTCATTTAATGAAAACTTGCATTTATCAGTATCAATGCGCTCATTCAGGGCTGAAAACCTCTCTAACTTTGTGAAAAATATTCTCGACTTAAAAGTTGAGGATTCCCAAAAAACTCTCAAGCAGATCAATCATAATTATCCAATTGTACTGACCAGAGATTTAAAAAAAGCTAAAAAATGGTTGAAAGAAAAAGCCAGAGGAAGTGAGCGCTTCGGTATTGTTGTATCTTCACAGGCACAAAGATTAAAACCATTTGCTATTGACGTCAAATCGCCTATGAATCCAGTACATTGGTTTTTAAATGGCAAAGATGATGTTCGATCATCTTATTTTCTTGAAGATGTAGCTACTGAATTTCACGTACAAGGATTAGAGCTAGACTGGGCTTGCATTACTTGGGATGGAGATCTAAGGTATTCTGAAGAAGGATGGAGAACATTCTCTTTTAAAGGGAAAAAATGGCAGAATATTCGCAAAAAAGAAAGGCAAAACTATCTCATAAACGCTTATAGAGTTTTACTAACAAGGGCAAGACAAGGAATGGTGATTGTTATACCTGAAGGAGATCCAAACGACCAAACTAGAAATCCTGCCTTTTATGATCCGACCTATAAATATCTGAAAAATATCGGGTTAGATATTTTATAATTAGGTATTTCAAATAGACTGCTGTAAAACTTAAAAGGTATTTTTTAACCATTTTTTTCAATATGAATCACTTCTATTTCATTTTTCAACAACAATTTATAGAAATTTTTAAATGCCTCGTTCTTTAATTCTGTTTCAATGTTTTTTATATCTTCTAAAATCTCAGTATTGCCTTTTTCTCCAATTTCTTTTATAAATTTTGATTTTTCTGCTTCATCCGCAAACTCACTTTCAATCAATTTATTTAAATCATTAATTCGTGCAATTCTTTCATCCGACTGATAACAATCTAAAAACCATATCAAAAAATCATCTAGATTATTATCAGGGTTTGGAAGTTCTATTATATCAGTATTTCTAAAAAAATCACCAGGATGCTTTTTAAATTTGAAGAATGTTGTTAACATAATTACTTATGGAGTTATGATATGGAGTAAAATAAATTAGCAAAAAAAGATGGTCAGTACTCATTGAATAAACTCAAAATATTGTACTAACTTACAAAATCAGCTTCAATTTTATAAGTAATAGTAGAAACGGGTAATTCTATGCATTAAAAAATTCCAGCGTTAGGGATTGCAGTGGAAATCCTTTTTGCGAGGGACAATAAACTTTCCGGGATTAGAACCACAAAACATTTACATAAAAACCTCGAATTTTAAGACAAGTTCTGAAATATTAAATCTCGATTATCGAGCAAAAAGATTGTAGCGGAAAGCCCGACCCGCCAGGGGAACGCCCAAATAATTGTTATCCCTTTTCTGCTATTCATTTTTATAAAACCACCTCTTTTTTACAAAAACCTTCACCAATGTTCAACCCAACAAAAGCTCCTATTTTTTTAAATTTCGGCAAAAAAAAATGAGCATCGCTGAAAAGTTTGAATTAGATGAGCGGCAGCAGGACCGCGTAATTGCTATGGCCTGGGAAGACCGCACGCCTTTTGAAGCTATTGAATACCAGTTTGGGCTGGCCGAAAAAGACGTGATAAAATTTATGCAGGAGCAAATGCACCCGCGCAACTGGAAAAAATGGCGCGCCAGGGTGCAGGGAAGAAAAACCAAGCACGCAAAACTACGGGATAACGAGATCTCGCGGTTTAAATCTACTGCGCAACGCCAAATTACCGGCAATAGAATTTCTAAGAAAAAATATTGAAATGCGTTAATTTCAACTGGTTTTTCCTTTTACAGTTTCTTTTTCCGTATCTTATTGCTTCCTAAAATTTGAGCATATGGCAGGTTCTTCTAAATATCCAAAACTGGTAAAAGCTTTTAGCGGTAGTTTTCTTTGGAGAAATTCCGAAGGAGTTATTATAGATTATAACGGACAGTTGCTTAATTCGGCGCATTTTCAGTTTAAAAGTTCGGGTGGAAAATTCATTAAGATCAGGTTTAAACGCAAACTCTCTTCGGCTAAAAAATTACCACAATTTATGTGCTCCTGGAAAATGATGACCCAGGTAAACTGTTCGCTGAATTGAAGAGTTTCCTATATATCGTAGCTCAATTTAAATTCTTAACAGCTTAGACCTTTGAAATGAATTTAGGATTATGAATGCTACGTCATCCTGAATTTATTTCAGGATCTAAGATGAGCGTAAATTCTTTTCATGTTAGATGCTGAAACGAGTTCAGCATGACGCGAAACTCAACTACAAGTCTTCGTAAAGATCCTTCAAGTCTGGATTCATCAATTTTACCAAATTCCATTTCCATTCTTTATGCCAGTTTTTCAATTGTTTCTCCCTGGCGATGGCTTGATGAATTTCTGAAAACTCTTCGAAATAAATTAAAAATTTAAGGTGATATTTTCTGGCAAACAATGACCCCATACCGCTTTTATGCTCAGTGATTCGTTTTTTCAAATCTGAAGTCACACCTATATAAATCAATGTTCTGGTAGAATTAGAAAGTATGTAGATGTAGCTCTTCTGCATTTATAAATATAAATAAAGTTTAATTCATGTTAGACCCCGAAACAAGTTCGGGGTGACGGTAAGCTCGTAATCGTTCCCCTAGAGAAAACAGCTGACCCGTTAAAATCCTGTTATTTCAAATTTTCTTAACGCCTTAAGCTTTTAATTCCTCGCAAATTGCAATCCAACCAATAAAATAGAATTATGAATTTGAATGATAAAGTAGCCGTGATAACCGGCGCGAGTAGCGGAATTGGAAAATCTATTGCCGAAGAACTTTCTAAAAAAGGTTGTAAAGTAGCCCTTGCCAGCCGAAGTGTAGATAAATTAAAAGAAATTGGAAAAGGGCTTAGTCAGAGTTTCGAAGTCGAATTAGACGTAACCAGCGATAAAAGTGTTCACGAAGCTTTTGAGAAAATTTACGATCATTTTGGTCGCATAGATATTCTGGTGAATTCGGCCGGAGTAATGCCGCTTACCTATCTTAAAAATGAAAAGCTTGAAGACTGGCTGCAAACCATAGAGGTAAATGTTAAGGGAACGCTGCGCTGTATACACGCCGTGCTACCTGAGATGAAAAAACAAAACAGTGGCCATATTATTAATATCGCCTCGGTAGACGGAAAAGAGATCTTTGAAGGTGGTGCTGTTTACGGTGCTTCTAAAGCCGCAGTGATAGAACTTTCTAAAGCGATGCGTATGGAACTTTCTCCCGACTTTAATATTCGGGTAACCTCCATAGAACCTGGAACAGTAGAAACCAGCCTTAGAGAAGATATCACTGATGAAGAATTATTAGAGGATAAGGATTACGGCGGTGATGAGCCAAAATTAGCGCCTAAAAATATTGCAGATGCCGTGCTTTACGCTACTACGCAACCCGATAGTGTAAATGTAAACGAGTTGCTTATAAAACCTACGGGAAAGAGTTAGAAACTCTTAACCCCTCCGGCCTGCGGCCACCTCCCCTTGTAAATAAGGGGAGGAACTTTTGGGTTGTTTTTAAAACAATTTATTGAGAGAAATCTTCGTGTTTTAAAAGAGCGAAAACCAAAATTATTTTATTTTCAGAATCTATCCGGAAAATGATTACATATCCTTTGAAAATCATTTCCCGGATATTTTCATTTTCAAAATAAATTGATGGACGAAAAGAGTATGGGTAATCTGAAATTTTCCGAATTTCAGACAGTAAGTCGGTTTTAAATTTTCTAGCCGCTCCGGGTTTATCTTTTGCAATATATCTTACCTGACTTTCAAGTTTAGTCCTGAATTTTGAAGATAATTTAATCTTCATATTCGTTTATAACTTTTTCCAGATAGCTGTCATATTCTTCGATATCCATTAAATCGGAATTCCCTTCTTCAATTGCTTCCAGCTCCTTTTGAAGATTTGCTTTTTGCGTTTCAAAATCTGAATCAGGGATAATTTCGAGTTCATTTTTATCGAACTTTTCCAAAAACTCCATTAAGTCTTTATAGGCCTCTTTTGTACTAACTTTTAAGCGTATGTTTTCCATTTTAACAAGCTTTCTTATAAAGTTAACGAAAAAACCTTACAAAACCTCTTTCTGGTTTTTGGCATAATTGCGCCATTTCTCGATACAAGCCTGGATATCCTCCGGAATTTCGGTATTAAAACTCATTGCCTCGCCGGTTTTTGGATGAATAAACCCAAGCGTTTTAGCATGTAGCGCCTGGCGTGGTAATATCTTAAAACAATTATCTACAAATTGTTTGTATTTACTAAAAGTAGTCCCCTTCAGTATCTTTTCGCCACCATAGCGCTCGTCGTTAAACAGCGTATGCCCAATATGTTTCATATGCACCCTAATCTGGTGGGTTCTTCCGGTTTCCAGTTTACAGGAAACCAGGGTTACATAACCAAAACGCTCTAACACTTTATAATGGGTAACTGCAGGCTTTCCTTTTTCGGCCTCGTCACCTTCATAAACCGTGTTTTGTAAACGGTTTTTTGGATGGCGGCCAATATTACCTTCTACCGTGCCTTCGTCTTCCTCTAAATTTCCCCAAACCAAAGCTACATATTCTCGCTCGCTTGTTTTATCAAAAAACTGTTTAGAGAGATGCGCCATAGCCTCTTCGGTCTTGGCGATCACTAAAAGTCCGCTGGTGTCTTTATCTATTCGGTGTACAAGTCCCGGGCGATCACTGGAGTTATTTGGGAGATTTTCAAAATGATAAACCAGGGCATTTATTAACGTACCACTATAATTACCGTGGCCCGGATGCACTACCATTCCGGCAGGTTTATTCACTACCAATAAAGTATCATCTTCATAAACTATATCTAACGGAATATTCTCTGGCGTAAGTAAAAACTCATACGGCGGGTGCTCAAACATTACCTGCACCACATCACCAGCCTTTACTTTGTAGTTCTGTTTTACCTGCTCTTCGTTAACGTAAATATTACCGGTTTTCGCGGCTTTCTGGATTTTATTTCGGGTTGCGTTTTCAATAAAATTCATTAAGAATTTATCTACTCGCAAAGGTTTTTGACCGGGACCGGCCTCAAATTTATGATGTTCGTATAAAGTCTCGTCCTGTTGCTCTATTTCGTTCTGTTCTTCTTCTTTCATTAAAGTTCAATTTCTTCCTCTTCAGGAGTTGTAGTATCCTGTCCTTCTTCCTCCATTTCATATCTTCCGGAACCGTCTCCTAAAACCAAATCTATGGTAGAAGTTTTCATGAGTTCGTCTCCCGGTTCCAACTTTTTGCCTTTATGCCTTAACTCTAAAACAGCATCTTCCGCAATATCTGGCTTATAACTTACGTCTCCAATTTCAAAACCTAAGGACCTCAAGGTAGGTTCGGCCTGTCTTCTGGTTCTTCTAATAAGATCAGGGATCATTACTTTTCTATATCCTGACGGATTTAAAGTGAGGTAGATCTTTCGGTTCTCTTTTACGAATTGCCCCGGTTCTGGCACCTGTTCTATTACCGAATAACGAGGAAAATCGGGATTAAAATTTGCTGAATCCAGAATTTCATATCTTAAATCAAGCGCTGCCAGTTTATCATCTACTTTATCCAAAGATTGCTTAGACAGGTCTGGAACGGCGATACGCTGATCTTGATTTGTAGAGTAATCCAGCCATCTTAAAGCTAAGAAAGCAATTACCACCACTAAAATAGCAGCAATGATAAGCTGAATTAAAAATGTTTTACTGAAAATAAATTTAAAGAATCCCATACATTTGTTTCTAAGCAGCAAAGATATAAAACCCCTGCTTTTGGTGGCAGATTGTTTGTAGATTTGTGATATCAGTTGTGAGTTTTGGGTTATGAGTTATTAAAAACTAACAAAAACAGCCCAAATACTGAGAACTGAAAACCGAGAACTGAAAACTGATAACGGAGAAATGAAGAAAAAAATTGCCATCGCCATGGGCGGATATTCCAGTGAATATAGAATTTCTATCAACAGTGGAAATATGGTGTACAAACATTTAAACCGCGATTTATACGAACCTTACCGAGTTCATATTTTACAAAAAGAGTGGTTTGTAGTGACTGATGATGATACGCCTTACCCGATTAATAAAAATGATTTTACCGTAAAAATAGACGGAAAAACAATTTCTTTCGATTGTGTTTTTAATACTATTCACGGTACGCCCGGAGAAAACGGATTGTTACAGGCATACCTGGAATTAGTGGGAATTCCGCAGACTACCTGTGGCTATTACCAGGCAGCCTTAACTTTTAATAAGCGAGATCTTATAAGTGTTTTAAAGCCATACGGAATAAAAACCGCGGTGAATTATTTTTTAAATAAAGAGGATAAAGTAAACGCTGAAAAGATAATTGCTAAAGTTGGTTTGCCGTGTTTTGTAAAGGCTAACCGCGCCGGAAGCAGTTTTGGGATCACCAAAGTTAAGACGGAAGAAGAACTTATTCCTGCCACAAAAACGGCTTTTAAGGAGGACGACGAAGTGATTATTGAATCCTTTCTTGATGGCACCGAAGTTTCGGTTGGCGTAATTACCTATAAAGGGAAGGTAAAAGCGCTTCCGGTTACCGAGATTATTTCTGAAAATGAATTCTTTGATTACGAGGCCAAATATTTGGGGAAATCACAGGAGATTACACCGGCGAATATTTCCGAAGAAAAAACCAGGCAGGTGCAGGAAATCGCTAAACTGATTTATAAGAAACTAAAAATGCGAGGTTTTACCCGCTCTGAATTTATTTTTCATAATGGGGAACCCCATTTTATTGAAATGAATACCACCCCGGGATTAAGTCAGGCCAGTATTTTACCTCAACAGGCAGAAGCAGCCGGCATCACTTTAACCGAACTTTATGGCAGCGCGATCGAGACAGCTCTAAAAAACCGCTAGATACCAAAGTGCCGAACTGAAAATACTAGGATTGCTATTTATTAAATATCCCGTTTAGTGGCTCGGAAAATCCCACCAATACCTACATTAAAATAATGAATGTTACCGTCATAACCGGGATAATTAGACATTTGAGGCATTGTATAACCGTAGCGGCAACGAACAAACCAATAGGTTTTATTATTAGGGAAAATAGCTCCCGTATTCCAGCCCAGTTTAAAATCCAGGTTAGCACCTACGGTATATGAAGTTACAAATCCAACGGTGCTCTCATCCAGTTCGGGACGATCCTGAATATCTGCTTCTACCGGGCTAAAGCCCACTCCTCCAATTCCTGCAAAGGGACTTAATTTTATTTTTTCGGTATCTACCACACTATATCCTATTGAGGCTTCGGGTAAAAATTGAGTTACACGCATATCTTTTTCCCACGTTATCCCTTCTACTTCCTGCTCTCGAAGAGTTTTTGGAAAACCTATATAGTTTCGTAAAAAGAGAGTGAATTTCTTATACTCAATATCGAACCCGTGCCCTAATGCAAAACCATTACTAAATTGAGAGGAGAGCTCTCCATTTTGGATTGCATATCCCGCAGAGAAATCGAAAGCAAAACCCCAATTGGAGGCTTTGAATTTATATCTGATATTATTTTTAACTAAGTCTGTGTATTTTCCGGCAGGGTGTTTTTCTATGAATAAGTCGGCCATTACATTTATTTCATCCTGGGTAATCGTATTTAATGGTTCCCCAGCAATCATAAAGTTTAAATGAAGTAAAAGAAAATCTTTTTGATCTTCATTTAAATCGGAATTCAAAATTTCTCCCTCCAGTTGTTCCAGCTCGTTCCAGGACTTCTCTACCAATTTATAATAAAGCCGATCTTCTGGCGGAAAGATTTTATCCTGATAATTCTTATTCCCTTTAGTGTAGTAATAGTTTACCGAATCTAATACATCATAAAATTCACCCGTCCAGTACGAAATTAACCACTGCTCGCCGGGCAGCAGTGCTATATAATTTTCTGAATCAACTTCTTTAAGCAAATAATTTCTAACTTCATCTAACTTTTTCAAATCACCTTCCATAAAGCTATCGGCCAGAAGCAATCTTCCTTTTGAGATTATTTGAGTTTGAGAATTGGTATAACTTAATATTTCATTTTCAATATTATCTTTATTTTGCGCTGAAACATAAAAGATAACCGAAAAAAATAACAGAATAAATAGTTTATTTTTCATGGATAATGTTAATACGCAATAATATAATTTCCACGAAATTTTCGATATTTTTCTTGCTAAATTTTTGAGCGGTTTTTAAAATTTTCACTTGCATAGCTAAAGACTTATATTTACTGAAAAGTTTGATAGTTTTACTTCCAAAAACAATAGCGAGAAAGCTAAGACTGGGAGAATTTTATTAATAGATTTTCAGCTTTTATAAATAAAGAGAATGAATTTATAGTTTCCCGTCAGAATTTATACTTAGGTATCGACATGGGGAAATACAAAGATATTTATTATGAGAAAAGCAGTTTTCCCGGGATCTTTTGATCCTATTACTTTAGGCCATACCGATATTATTGAAAGAGCGCTTCCGCTTTTTGACGAAATTATCCTGGCTATTGGCACCAATTCTAATAAAAACTATATGTTTTCATTGGAGGAACGATTGCGATTTTTAAAGGAAACTTTTAAAAATGAACCAAAAATAACCGTAACCACTTACCAGGGACTTACGGTAGATTTTTGCAAAGAACAAAATGCTGGTTTCCTCCTACGCGGCCTGAGAAATGCGCAGGATCTGGAGTTTGAAAAAGCCATTGGGCAAACCAACTATAAAATGAGCGGGATAGACACCCTGTTTTTTATCACTTCTTCTGGAAAAAGTCATATTTCCTCAACAGTTGTGCGGGATGTTATTCGTAATAACGGTGATTATGAATTTATGGTTCCAGATGTGGTGAGGAAAAAGTAATTTACTGCTTATGAATCCTTAAATTATATTTTTATCCGAAAAGAATAAGTAGTTATATATAGTATTTGTTGTGACTTTCCCTTTTTTAGTCGTAGTGAAATCTACATTTTGCAATCAATATCTCCCCTTCTTTATATTGGTAAATTAGTCTATGCTCACTATCGATTCTCCTTGACCAAAATCCAGCGTACTTATGTTTTAAAGGTTCTGGTTTCCCAATTCCATCAAAAGGATTTCTCGAAATATCCTTTAAAAGTTCGTTTATTTTTTTAAGTTTTTTCTTATCTGTTTTCTGCCAATATAAGTAGTCTTCCCAAGATTCGTCAACAAATATATATTTCATTTAGTCTTCGATTAAGCCTCTTGAAAATGATTTTCCGTTCTTTAATTTCTCAATGGCAGAATCTAAACGTAATTCATTTTTCCGGGAAGATAATTCGTGATTGGTAGCCATTAGAGAATTGTATTCTTCCAGAGACATCACAACAATTCCAGAATCTTTTCCGCGATTAATTATTAAGGTTTCAAAGTTTTGGATTACTCTGTCCAGGTATATTTTAATGTTTTTTCTAAAGTCAGAAACAGTTGTGATTTGCATAATTACGTATTTCTTTAGGTACAAATATATGTACAAAAAATGGATAATTCAATAAGATCTATTGTCGCTACAGTTTTAGAAAGTTCCAACTTCCAAAAAGTTTAGAAACCGAAAAAGTATAAATTATTCTAGAAAATATAATTCAGCTGAAGCCCTCCATAGTAATTTCTGGGGTTTCCGGGGTAATAATAACGGGGAGCGGCGCCTCCAAATCCAACGGCATTCGTGACTATACTTGCGGCATAATTTTCATCTAAGGTATTGTTTACTCCGCCGTATAAATTCAAGTTTAAATCCTGAAACACATTAAAAGTATAACCTGCTTTAAAATTCAACAGACTGTATTGATCGGTATAACCTGAATTAGCATCATCAAGAGGAATTTCTCCAACATTTCTATAGTTTCCAAAAAATTCAAAACCTGACTCGCTTTGGATATCTACGCCCAGGTTTAGCGTATATTTAGGAACTCCGGGAAGCTCATTTCCGGAAAAATCTTCATCATTATTTACAAACTCATCAAATTCAAAAAAGTTAAAGGCGCCGTTTACATAAGGCTTAATTGAAATACCAGGTCCTACCAAAAAACGGTAATTAGTTAGAAACTCAATGCCGTTATGATTGGTTTTCCCTGCGTTAATTCCTACATACTGATCCTCTCCTACTCGCTGCGCAACTAACAGATTATTTATTTGAATGGAATACACAGAAATTTCGGTATATAATTTATTTTGAAGCCAGTTTCCTTTAAATCCTGCTTCATAATTAATTCCGGTTTCAGGCTCAAGATTCGTGTTTATTTGACCTTCAGGAGTTAAGGTTTCAGCAACCGTGGGTGTTGAAAATCCATGACTTATAGACACATAGATATTTTTGCCTTCCCCAACTTCGTAACTCGTTCCAATTCTCGGGGAAAATACCGTATCAAATCCGTATTCACCGGTTTGATC
>VMHT01142991.1_pt1 | contig 12922 bp, 11 predicted proteins | sample 4693611 | NCBI WGS metagenome assembly VMHT01 (sample SAMN12280063, study PRJNA550983) | marine metagenome | isolation source: seawater sampled from same location over 5 years 0.02-0.2 micron viral filtrate | place: USA: collected off the coast of southern California halfway between the port... ... | reverse complement strand
AGCAAATCCAACATCACTTACTGCTGGTACAACTGGTAGTATATTTTTAATACAAGATGGAACTGGAAGTAGGACAGCTACTTTTGGTAGTTCTTTTGATTTCATAGGTGGCACTGCACCAACACTAACAACAGCAGCAAGTTCAGTGGACAGGCTTGACTATATAGTATTAGATGCTAGTAATATACACGCAGTCGCCACACTTGCGTATTCATAGGAGAAATAGATGGCTTGGGTCATAGTAGAAGATGGTGCAGTAGTTATAGAATTTAATAGACCTACTGCCTTCACATATAAGGATTTACAATATCCTCGTAACTGGATACAAAACGCAACTGCTGAAGAAAAATCTGCGATTGGTTTAGTAGAGGTTACAATATCTGGTTCACAAAAAAATAGTAATTACTACACTAATAACTTAGGTAATCTTGTAATTGCAGGCGATGGTAGTGTATCTAGAACTTGGACAAACACTGCAATAGCATTATCAGATGTGAAATCAAAAAAAATTCAAGAGGCAAAAAATGTTTCAAATACTGAACTTTCACACACAGATTGGTATGTTGTTCGTAAGGCAGAAACAAATGTTGCAACACCAGATGAAATTACTGCATACAGAACTGCCATAAGAACTTGTTATGGTAATCTTAAAACTACAATTAATGCTGCATCAGATGTAGATGGAGTTGCAGCTTTGTACGAAACTACTGCTGGTGCTTCTATTACTGAAAAGACAGTAAATCCATCAAGTGCAGTAAACACAACATCAAATGTAATTACAAGTAATGGACATGGATTTGTGGATGATGAACAAGTTCAATATGATGCTGGAATGACTGACAGTGATACTAACACTGCGATAGGTGGATTAGTCAGTAGAAGAATATATTATGTTTTTGGTAAAACAACGAATACGTTTAAACTATCTGAATCACACAGTTCTTGTGGGGATGCAGCTGCAGTAAGTTTAAGTTCTGGTGCAACTGGAACTAATCATACTTTTGCATCACTTGGTATTCCAGGCAAAGGTGTTGTGTGGCCTATACAAGAGATGTCAAAGTATGATGGTGCTTAAGGGGTAAGACATGAGTAACGCAAGAAATTTAGCAGATCTATTAGGAACAGGTACAACCATTGCGTCTGCAAATATTGCTGATGATGCGATTACTAATGCAAAAATACTGGATGATGCTGTCACTGGTGCAAAGATTGAGAATAATCCAACGATTGCTGGAAATCTTACCATAGCAGGGACAACCACTGCTCAAGGAGAAACAGCAGGGTTTGTGTCTTTTGATAAAGTAAAACTAAATGCAACGGATGGTTCTGCAACTGATGCTGGAGACAATCTAATTCTAAATGGAACTGATGGCACTAGTGCAAACGCAGATAGTAGTATACTGTTTGAGGGTGCAGAATCAGATGCAGCTGCTCTTCTTTCATCTGACCAAATTAGAATAGGTCATGCCACGAGTTTAATATCATTAGGTAATATTATGCATGATGGTGCTCTCAAACAAGGAGCAATCTTGCCATCAAATACTGGTGGAGCTGCATTTGATTTTACTGGATTTCCAGTAAACACAAGTGTAATTTATGTAGTGATGGATGAACAAGATTGGAGTGGTGCTGGTTGGCACGTTATACAATTAGGAACTACCAATGGAATCCAAACGACTGGATATGATTCTGCTGTAGCGTATCCAGGCGATGGTAATAGTTACTATGCAAACTCAGCTGCAGATAATAATGGTATAAAGTATGTCTATCGGGCTGCACAACAACACGCCGCAGTTTGTGAAATTTGGAGAGCTAATCATTCTGGAACTCGTTGGGTGGGAAAAACAATGTCACATACACAAGAAGATGATAATTCATTTTCATGTCACTCTGTTTGTGATGTCCAGTTATCTGGTGCTGAACCACTAGACAGAATTAGAGTAACCACTACAGCTTCAAAAACGTCATCTGGCACAGGTAACATAACAGTATACTTTATGTAAGGGAAAAAAATGGCCACTAAAATAGTAACAAATGTAACGACAGGTGAAACTTGGGAAGAGGAATTAACTGCTGAAGAAATGGCATGGCGGCCAAGTGATTCTCAACTTGCAGCTTCAGATTTAGAATACTTGAGAATGATAAGAAATAGTAAATTACAATCATGTGATTGGACACAGGGTTCAGATAGTCCACTTTCTAGTGATAAGAAAACAGAGTGGGCAAACTATCGCACCAGTTTAAGAGATATAACTAACACTTATAAAAGTGTAGATGCTAATGGGTTTTCTTGGCCGACTAAACCAAGTTAAGGAGAGATAGATGGCACTAAGTACAATAGGAACAAATGGATTTGCAGATAGTGCTGTCACAACTGCAAAGGTTGCTGATGACGCAGTGACAGGTGCAAAGATTGAAAATAGTCCAACTATTGCTGGAAATCTTGTCGTGTCTGGAACAACATCACTTACTGGAACAGTGACGGCATCTGGTGCAACAGTTGGTTTTGTTGCTCCAGATAAAATATTATTAAATGCAACGGATGGTTCTGCAACTGATGCTGGAGACAATTTAGTTTTAAATTCAACAGATGGTTCTTCCGATGAAAATGATAATATTTTATATGAGGATGATACGAATGATGCAAGTTCGTTGATAGGTACATCTGGTGTTGTCTTATCATCTCCAGAAATCATAGGTATACATAAATATCCAGAAAGACCAGGCTTTGATATAAGAGGTTCAGCTCATGACAGTATAATGGATTTAGCCGAAAACACATGGACAAAAGTTACATTTAATACTGCTGATTGGAATTGGAAAGGTCGCACTGGTTATAATATTGGTAATCATTGGGATACCACTAACAGTGTTTTCAAACCAACTATTGCTGGTCTTTGGTCACTTGAAGCTTCTATGTATTTTACTTATAGTAGTAATCCGCCAGATAGTATTGCGTTAACCTTTATTGATAAAGATGGTAACAATTTAGGAACTTCTTATGTTCGTAGTGCTGACAGCACCGATGAAGTGTATGGTTCAGTTATAATGCGTCAAATATTTAATATGAGTGGAAACGGAAGTGACACAATTGAAGTTCAATGTAGAGCATGGAATAGCGATGACACTGATGCTTATTACAGTAGTTTCTATGGACACTGCCAAGGGTTTTTCTTAGGATAAGGAGAGATAGATGGCAATACCATCTTCAAGAGTTACATTTAAGGAGTATTGTTTACGAAACCTTGGTAAAGGTGTCATAGACATTAATGTTTCTGACGATCAGGCAGAGGACAGGATTGACGAAGCATTACAATATTTCGCACAATACCACTATGATGGTGTTGAAAAAATGTATCTTAAATATCAGATTACGCAGGCAGATGTGGATAGAGCTGCAAGCAATGATACCACGACTGCAACAGACGTAAGAGATGGTTCGGTGACTGCATCATTCACTGAGGGTAGAGGTTTTATTCCTATGCCTCAAGCAGTTGTTTCTGTTCTAAGTATATTTCCATTTGATGACTCGGCAACAAACAATATGTTTGATATAAGATATCAACTAAGACTAAATGACTTGTATGATTTTTCATCTACCAGTGTTATTCAATACGAAATGACTATGCAACATCTGGACTACTTGTCACACATACTTGTTGGTGAAAAACCCATTCGATTTAATCAGCACCAAAATCGTCTGTACATAGACATGGATTTTGCAAATGATGTTAGTGTTGATGACTTTCTTATCATAGAGTGTTATAGAAAACTTGACCCAGAAACATATACAGATATCTATGATGATATCTATCTAAAAAGATATGCGACTGCACTTATAAAAAGACAGTGGGGTGCAAACCTTTCAAAGTTCAATGGTGTTTCAATGTTGGGTGGTGTTACCATGAATGGTGAAACTATCTATTCACAAGCACAAGAAGAAATGGAAAAACTAGAAGAACAGATTCAATTAGCATACGAGTTACCACCAGAATATATGATGGGATAACGTCATGGCTGTAAACAGTATATTCCATACCGACAACAAAAGTTCGATACTCGCAGAGAGAAATCTATACAAGGATTTAATCAAAGAGGCAATCCAGATTTATGGACATGATGTTTATTATGTCGATAGAACTATTGTTGCACGAGATAATGTTCTTGGTGAAGATGCCCTATCAAAGTTTACAAATGCACAACCCATTGAGATGTATATCGAAGATGCAGAGGGTTTTGGTGGTGACAAAGAAATCATCACACAGTTTGGTTTAGAAAATCGTAACGAAATTACCTTTGTGGTATCTAAAGAAAAATTTCAACAACTGGATAGTCAGATAACTTTAGAAGATGGGACTGATACTACTGGTGGTTCTATTCTTTTAGAGGCTGGAAGTATACAAGTATCAAACCTCACTACACTGTCAAAGTATTTTATCACCGATGAAAGTGATAATAACATACTAAATGAAGATGGTAGTGGTGGAAAGATAATGTCAGAAGAAAGTGGTAATGATTTTTATATCATACAAGACACTGCAACTACAGATGCAGACAGACCACTAGAGGGTGACTTAATTTATCATCCAGTTCTTGCAAAGATGTTTGAGATAAACTTTGTAGACCATGATGAACCATTCTATCAATTAGATAATAATCCAGTTTACAAACTTAGATGTAAGTCTTTTGAGTATAGTTCAGAGGCTCTTGATACTGGAATATCTACAATTGATGCGATTGAAGATGATCTATCCACAAGCACAAATGAGTTCCAGTTTACACTAGAACAATCTTCTGCTTACAATGAAAGTTTCGCACTTGAGTTTAATACAAATCTAACTTACACAGATTCATTACTTATGGAAGATGATGATACTGTGGTTCACGAGGATGACTCAAGATCAATCGGTGAAAACATCTTACTTGAAAATACTGCCGATACTGGACTGAAAGAATACTTAATACAAGAATCCTATATATTAGGAGATGCATCTACAGATAAGACTGCACAAAACGAATTATTTGACACACTTGATGATACTGTTCTTGATTTTTCAGAAAGTAATCCATTTGGTGATGCTGGGAGTTTATAATGTTAGGACAATCCTTCTACCATGAAACAATAAGAAACGTCATAGTTGCATTTGGAACTATGTTTAATAACATACAAATTGTTCGTAAGGACAATAGTGGAGCTGTTACACAGGTAATGAAAGTTCCTCTTGCATATGGGCCAAAACAAAAGTTCTTAACTCGTTTAGATCAAGACCCATCTTTATCTGCTGCGACTGCAATTACACTACCAAGATTAGGTTTTGAGATTGGAAGTCTTACATATGACACTGCAAGAAAGATGAATCGTGTTCAGAAGTTTAAGAAAGTAAAAACAAGTAATAAAAATAGACTAGATACACAGTTTATGCCCGTTCCCTATAATCTGGACATCACACTATTTGCAATGGCAAAAAACTCTGATGATGCATTGCAGATTGTAGAACAGATACTACCATTCTTTCAACCAGACTATACACTTACAATAAATGACATGGCAGATATGGGTATCAAAAGAGATGTTCCAATTATACTTAACGATGTAAGTTATGAAGATAGTTATCAAGGTGATTTTGAAAGTCGTAGAGCAATCATTTATACTCTAGGATTTACAACCAAGTTTTATCTCTACGGGCCTGTTACTTCCTCTAGTGTTATTAAGACTGTTCAAGTTGATCAGTATGCAAATCTACCAGAGGTTTCACCAACTAGGGAACAAAGATATTCAGTAACACCTAATCCAATTTCATCTGATGCAGATGATGATTTCGGATTTAACGAAACAAGTTCATTCTTTGTAGATGCAAAGAACTTTGACCCAGTAAGTGGAGCAGATAAATTGAAAGATGGGAATACTTCATAATGCCTTTTAGTAAAGAAATGTTGGCAGGATCTAGTGGACAGTCCACTGGATTTTATGATTATAATATTGAGCAGTCGTTGCGATTTGACGGCACTGCTCCTTTTTTGGGTCGTACTTTTGCGACAGGTAATAGGCGAACATACACTTTTAGTGTATGGATAAAAAGATCACCTTCTGGTCAAACTAATGAGTACATATTTCACACAAGCAATGCTGGTGCAAGTTCTGCATCGTTTTTATATTTTACTAATAACATTCTAGCTTGGTACGATTCTAGCACCAGTGTTTTATCAACTAATCGAAGGTTTCGTGATTTTAGCAACTGGTATCACATAGTCCTGGCCGTTGATACAACGGACGGCACTGCTGGCAATAGAACAAAGTTATATGTTAACGGAGTTCAAGAAACAAGTTATTCAGCAGAGAATAACTTTAGTGAAAATCATCAAACATATCTTAATTCAAATATTGATCACTTCTTAGGATCAAGTGGAACTAATCTCCAATTTAATGGCTATATGGCAGAAGTTCACTTTGTTGATGGAACAGTTCTAACCCCTTCCAGCTTTGGCGAAACGAAAGACGGAATATGGGTTGCTAAGGAGTATACTGGTTCGCATGGAACAACTGGATTTTATCTTCCAATGGGGGCGACTGCAACAAGTGGTTTCTCAGCAGACTTTGATGGTTCGGGAGATAATGTGCGTTTTACTAATGCAACTCAATATGACATTGCTTCAGATGATGACTTTTGCTTAGAGTTTTATACAAAAGGAGATTTTGAAGCAAACTATAGTTACGGCATTGGTGATTATGATAATGGTTACTTCTTGCTTCAAATGGGAGCAAATGGAGTTATTTACGGATACTATGGTAATGGTGCGGCAAACACTATGGGTGATATGACTGCTTATCTAACCACTACAAGTTGGCATCACATTGCATATGTGCGTGAAAGTGAAACATATCGTCTTTATATTGATGGTGTTCAACGTGGCACTGGAACAGGCGGTGGAACAACAGCCCATGATGTTGCCGGGTTTAATTTAGGTGATGCCCACCCTGCAGCTGGTGCGCCACACTTCAATGGAAAAGTTAGTAACTTGCGATTTACAATAGGTGCTGCAAGATATACTGGTGGAACTACCTTTATAGTACCTACTAGCACTTTGACCAATGACTCTAGCAATGTAAAATTACTGGCTTTTACAACCGCAACAATTACAGCCGATGGGAGCACTGCTGCAATCAGTGGTTCTATAACTGAGGGCGATCCAGTATTTAGCACAGACAGTCCATTTTCTGCTTTAATTGGTGATGATGCGTCTAGCAATACAAATGATTTTACTCACAGCAATATTGATTTTGAAGATGTCATACTTGACTCGCCCACGAATAACTTTTGCACCGCAAACCCGCTGCATAAGAGATTGGATGGCACTGTCACCATTTCGGAGGGCAACTTACAAATCTCTGCTGGTGCGTCTTACGGTGGGGATAACAGATTTGCTGGCACAACTGGTGTTTCAAGCGGTAAGTGGTATTTTGAAATGTTGCGAACAGATGCAACTGGTTTAGGAAATCAAACTGCCACAGGGGTTTTTGATGCAGATACAGCTTTGTCATCTGGGGCGTATAGCGGAGGCCCAACAAGTTCGGGAGCCGCATCTAATGAGTGGGCTTTGACTGATAGAGGATATGCTTGTAATACCAGCACATATACAAATCTATCTGGTACAATCGGCACAGTAACACAGAATAAACTTGTTCAAGTTGCTGTCGATATGGACAATAAAAAGATTTGGTTTGGCATAGACAATACGTTCAGTGGCGACCCTGCTGCTGGGTCAGGTGAGGCTTTTAGTAATTTACCTACCACAATCTTGCCGATGCTTTACACCGCACAATCGACACAAGTATTTAACTTTGGTCAAGACAGCAGTTTTTCTGGTGCAAAAACAAGCGGCTCTGCTAATGCATCAGATGATAATAATCAAGGAGATTTCTTTTATGCGCCGCCGTCTGGTTATCTTGCTCTTTGTTCAGCTAACCTACCAGACCCAACACTCGGCCCCGGCCAAAGTGAACAAGCAACTGATAATTATACCTCACTCATTTGGACGGGCAATGGTAGCGATGGTCGCAGTATTACAGGCGTGGGCTTCGATCCAGACTGGGTATGGATAAAAAGTAGAAACTTAGCAACAAGCCATCTACTGAATGACACGCTTCGTGGCGCAAACGCAAGTTTGTTTGCAGAAGCAAACACTACTGAAACAGCAAACAATGGTGGAGGCTATCTAAGTGCCTTTGTAACTGATGGGTTCTCTGTTACCTCTGGTGGGTCAGGCGATGATGCAGTCAATGATGGTTCTGATACCTATGTATCTTGGAACTGGAAAGCTGGTGGTGCTCCAACCGCAAGTAATTCTGAAGCTGCTGGTGCTGCTCCAACATCTGGTTCAGTTATGATTGATGGGGTTGCATCAACCTCTGCACTTGCTGGTAGTATTGCTGCAACAAAAATATCTGCAAATACAAAAGCAGGATTTTCAATTGGAACTTTTACAAAGGGTTCTGGTGTAGAAACAGTGGCTCATGGACTTACAGCTGCTCCCAATTGGTATGTAGTAAAACGGACAAACGGATCAGGAAGTTGGTTTGTTTATCATTCTGAAATTGCTAGTGACGCAGAAACAGATTATATACGATTTAATAGCAGTGCTGCTAAATCTGATGACGCAACTGTTTGGGGTGATACCGCACCAACATCTACAGTATTCAGTGTTGGTGCAGCATTTAATTCTAGTGAAGAATTACTTTTTTATGCCGGTCACAATGTTGAAGGATTCAGTAAATTTGGAACTTTTGAGGGAAATTCATCAGCTGATGGTACTTTTGTCTTTTGTGGTTTCAAGCCTGCCCGTATCTGGTTGAAACGATCAGATTCAAGCAGTGTTGATTGGACAAGTTACGATCTTCTGCGTGAAGGATTTAATGTGGAGAATGATAGTTTGAGATTTGTAGCTGCCGTAGAACAAGCAGATGATGACTTAGATATACTTTCTAACGGATTTAAGATGAGAAGAAATATGGCGAATAATCAAGGCACTATAGCATTTTTTGCTTGGGCAGATTCTCCATTTAAGTTTGCTAATGCTAGGTGATGACGATGAAAACACCAGATCAAATTATTGATGAAGCACTAGGTATCTTAGATCCAGTAGAAGATGCGATTACGAATAATAAAATTACTGTTCCAAAAACAGTTGTGAAAAGTGATGAAGATGATATAGATAATGATTATAAGTATCAGAGAGAAAACTTTTACAACCTTGTGGAAAGAGGACAAGATGCGATAGAGGGTATTCTTGAACTTGCAAAAGAATCTGAACATCCACGAACTTATGAGGTTGCTGGTAATCTAATCAAACAGGTCGCAGAGGTAACAGAAAAACTTGGTGACTTACAAGAGAAGATGAGGAAACTAAAAGAAGTTCCAAACTCTGCACCAAAGAATGTTACCAACGCATTGTTTGTAGGTTCAACTGCTGAACTGCAAAAAATGTTAAAAGGTAAGACTGATGAATGAACCTACTTATCTAGGTAATCCAAATCTAAAAAAAGCAAACGTACAACAAGAGTGGACTAAAAAAGAACTTCTTGAGTACAAGAGGTGTATGGATGACCCATTGTATTTCATACAGAATTATGTAAGAATTGTCTCTCTTGATGAGGGATTGATACCTTTTAAGATGTACAACTTTCAGAAAGAAATGGTTGGTACATTTCACAATAATCGTTTTACTATTTGTAAACTACCAAGACAGTCTGGTAAGTCTACAACAATGATATCTTATCTGTTACACTATGCGTTATTTAATCCTAGTGTCAACATTGCTATCCTTGCAAACAAGGCTGCAACTGCACGAGATCTGTTAGGTAGACTACAACTTGCGTATGAGCATCTACCAAAATGGTTGCAACAAGGAGTTATGTCATGGAACAAAGGTTCACTAGAGTTGGAGAATGGGTCTAAAATACTTGCTTCCTCGACCTCTGCGAGTGCTGTGAGGGGGGGAAGTTACAACATCATATTCTTGGACGAGTTTGCATATGTACCATCAAATGTTGCAGAACAGTTTTTTAGTTCTGTGTATCCTACCATTTCATCTGGTAAATCTACGAAAGTTATAATTGTTTCTACACCACATGGTATGAATATGTTCTATAAGTTGTGGACAGATGCAGAGGAAGAAAGAAACGGATACATCCCTATAGAGGTTCACTGGACTGAAGTTCCAGGCCGTGATGAGAAGTGGAAGAAAGAAACCATTGCAAACACAAGTGAACAACAATTTAATACAGAGTTTGAGTGTGAGTTCTTAGGTTCTATTGATACACTTATAAACGCACAAAAACTAAGAACACTTGCATATAAGACACCGATACAATCTAATGCTGGTTTGGATGTGTATAAAAAACCACAAGAGGGTTCAACATATGTTTTAACTGCTGATGTTTCACGAGGAACAAAAAATGATTACTCTGCGTTTATAGTTTTTGATGTAACGACAGTACCATATCGTATCGTTGCAAAGTTTAGAGATAATGAAATTAAACCACTTATCTTTCCAAGTAAAATCTATGATGTCGCAAGAGCATACAATCAGGCATTTGTTTTAGTAGAGGTGAATGATATTGGCGAACAAGTTGCAAACACACTTCAGTATGATTTAGAATATGATAATCTAATCATGGCATCTATGAGGGGTCGTGCTGGACAAATACTTGGTGGTGGTTTCTCTGGTGGTAGAGCTCAATTAGGTGTAAGAACAACTAAGGCTGTAAAGAAGATAGGTTGCTCAAATCTAAAACAACTCGTAGAGGATAATAAACTTATCATAGAGGACTTTGATACAATAAACGAACTGTCAACATTTATTGTAAAGGGCTCTTCCTTTGAGGCTGACGATGGTTGTAATGATGACATGGTTGCTTGTCTCTTTATTTTTGGTTGGACTACAGATCAAACATATTTCAAAGAACTTACAGATAATGATATTAGACATCAGATGTACAAAGAGCAACAAGACCAATTAGAACAGGATATGGCTCCTTTTGGATTTGTAGTGAATGGATTAGAGGATGAAAATATTGGAACTGCTATAGATGAATATGGTACAAGATGGAGTCCGATAGTTAGACAATATGATTCGGATTGGTAGTGAAAAGTCCTTGTGTCAAAATCTGCAAACTTATAGATAGTGTATGTATAGGGTGTGGTAGAACATCTGAACAAATATCTGAGTGGACAAAGTATACAGATAAACAGAGGGAAGAGATAATCAAAGAAATTCAATCAAATCATTATCAAGTTTTATCCAGCAATTAGAACAAACTACTTTACAACTATTCATTAGTTTGTGTACCTCTTTTCTACTTTCGTCATTTTGTCCAACTCGTTTTGCTTGTTTACGAATTTCTGCATCATGTGGGTATAGTTTAAGACACACTGTTTCACTTTCCCCACAGTGAACGCATGACTCGTTACCAAGGTGATTGTTTAACCATGCAACTCTTTTTTGGTAGTTCCTACGAGCTACCTTTTTAATAGTTTCCTTATACTTTTGATAATGAGTTTCCATACAACTATTTATATGTTTTGTCACATATAAAAGAATGTTTTTAGAAACTCTATTTTTATAAATAAGAAGGAAATAAGAGTTTACTCTAGATTAAGGAGCAAAAAATCATGTCATTTTTAGTATCACCTGGCGTTAACGTCAGGGAAATAGATTTAACGAATGTCGTTCCTGCCGTAGCAACTTCCATTGGTGCAATTGGTGGTGCCTTTCAAAAAGGCCCAGTTGGTTCAGTCACAACAATTTCATCAGAGGAAGAGTTAGTTCAAATTTTTGGTAAACCACAGAACACAAGTAATCAGTTTGAGACTTTTTTTACTGCTGCTAACTTCTTACAATACGGCGACAATCTAAAAGTTGTTCGTGCTGAATCTGGAGTGTTAAATGCAACAGCAAATGGAGCTGGACTACTTGTTAGAGATGATGACCATTATCAGACAAGTTTTGAAGATGGTCAAGGTTCTGTTGGTGAGTGGGCTGCGAGAACTGCTGGAACACATGGAAACGGATTAGGTGTTTCTATTTGTTCAAGTGCGACTGCATACGAACAAACTGCTGTGACTACAACCTCTGGAACAGAGGCATTAGGACAAACAGCAATATCAGTAACAGATGCAAGTGTCATCAATGTTGGAGACATTGTAAACTTTGGTGAGACATTTGAGTACGAAGTAACTGCAAGAAATACAACAAGTAACACAATTACAATTAAACTAAAAGACGATCCAAATGGTGCTGGATTACAAAGTCAAATCACATCTGGAACAAACATTCGCAGAAGATGGAGATTTTATGACTTGTTTGACGGAGCTCCAGCCACATCTGATTATGCAACACAGAACAACAGAGGAAATAATGACGAAATACATATCGTAGTTTATGATACTGAAGGTGACATCTCTGGTTTCTCTGTGGACACAAATGGTAACAGAACAAATGCTGTTTTAGAAACATTTGGAAATCTGTCTGTCAATGTAAATGCAAAATCACCACAGGGTGACAGCATCTATTATCCAAACAGAATTTTTAAATCATCACAGTTTGTTTACTGGATGGATCACAATACTGGTGGAGCAAACTTTGGTGAGGATATTAGTGGTGCAGCTGGTTCAATTATCTTAAACGGAACTGATGGTTCTAACACTGATACTGGAGATAACATTATCTTGAACGCAACAGATAGTGGTGGAACAGATGCAGATGGTAATATCTCACTTGAAGATGGAACATCTGGTTATTCAGCTATATCCACACCAACAAAATCAGAACTTGCTGGTGGAACTGACGACTATGCACTAAATGCTGGTGAGTATGAAAGTGCATATGATAAGTTTGAGGATACAGAGTCACTAGACATCAACCT
>VMHT01129564.1_pt1 | contig 12925 bp, 9 predicted proteins | sample 4693611 | NCBI WGS metagenome assembly VMHT01 (sample SAMN12280063, study PRJNA550983) | marine metagenome | isolation source: seawater sampled from same location over 5 years 0.02-0.2 micron viral filtrate | place: USA: collected off the coast of southern California halfway between the port... ... | reverse complement strand
TCTTACTTACATCTTTTACCATAAAATCTACATCTTTTACTTTTACTAAAATATGTGGTAATCTTTTTCTAATACTCTTGGTATGTATCTTATCAACTATTCCAGTATGTTTCAATTTTTCAAGTTCTTCTTTACTATCAATATCTATTACAACATAATTAGCAAGATTAGGTATTCCAATAAAATCAGTAATATTTTTCTTATGATGTTTTACTACCCATTTATTAAATGATTTAATTTGTTCTCTCGTCCATAAATGATACGCTATATCTTTTAATCCTTTTGGATAATCCGCAGGTGGATTTTTAGGATTTATCCATTTAGGAAACTTCGCTCCATTAGATACTGATATACTTGTGAGTATATAAGGTATATCAAGTTTGTTATAAAGTTCAACAGCAGAAAGAGTTTTTGTTTGAGTTTTCGTTTTTATCATTTGTTAATTTATATACAACGATAAAATTTAAATAAAAAAAAATTAAAAAATATAGTTTTGACTATTTAAAATGAAATCGTAAAAGTCGTGTTTTAATCATTCTTGTAATTTAATTCTGTCGCCTTCACTTAAAGGTGCTTTGCTTTGGTAAGCGTCCATAGGTCGTAAGAATAATTGCTGTTCTAATGAAGGCATACCACCTTGATAAGATGAATATACCTTACTCAATATCGCATCATTTACTTCAACTGGAAACATTAGACCCATTCTTTTTAATAATTGATTTGCTCGTATATCTCGTATGGAAACTAATTGTCCTTCATCATTTAATTCAAAATCATCTGGATTATATTTTTTATCAAGACTTTCTTTAAGTCCATCAAAATCAAATCTATCAATCTCATTTCTTACCACATCTATTCTATCACTCATATAATTTCCAACTCTATTTACTTCCTCTTCATTGAAGTTATAAACCAATGTTTCCTTATCATAAAAATCTTCTTGGTCTGTTAGTAATAATCCTTTATCGTAATCAATTTCTTCTAAAAATACTAAATCTTCATCTGTATAATCACCAGCATTTTCAGCATTTATATTAGTATCTTCTACGATTTGATTAAATAATGTTTCTCCGTGTATCCCTAATTCTTCAAACCTATCAATTAAAGGGTTAAATAAGTCAATAGGTTTATCCAATTCTTTTAATTGTCTTTCTGCTTCCGCAAAAGGAGGATAGTTATTTAATTCATTATTTAAATCATTTTCATTCATTCCCATTGTAAATCGTAGTGGTTCATATCCACCATCTTCATAATCCATAAATGCTTCTTCGTCTTCATCAAAAACAATATCTCCGCTTTGAATTCTCATATCACTTCTAATAGAACTTACTAAATTACCTCTAAGACCACTAACTAAATTATGTTTTCTTTGTAGTTCTTCTGCTCTTATTCCTATTGGAGTTCCTCTAATAACTTTACTGAATATTTCATCTCTCCGCATTTTATATAATTGTTCTTCTTTACTTCCCATCTTATATATTATATTAATAAAATAATTTAACTTCTATTCCAAACAGTAGGATTATGACTAAATCCATCTTCCTTCCGTTTGTATCGTTCATCTACCCATTGTATTATTTTAAATTTCATTTCACCAGTTAAAGGTGTTTGATTGGGTGATGATTTACTTGGTTCTAATGTATGGAGATTGATTGTGTAAGTGGATTTTTGTTTTTTCATATCCTTTTCCTTATAAACTAATAAATTAACCTTTGGTCTATCCTTAGGGTAAAATATAATGTGTCCTCTTACATCTTCACCTAAATTAGCATTATTACCAATCTCATCAATAAGTTCTTGTGGAAAGTTTAAATATGAAAAAAACATTTTAATTTATGATGACGATATATTTTTAAATTATTTTTTATCCTTACCAGTTTCATTTTGCAAGGGATTTGGTTGTTGGTTTTTCTTTTTTTTCTCTGCGTCATCGTCATCAGCGTCATCTAAATTACTTTGTAATGGAGTTTGCTGTGGTAAAGGCATAGTAATAGCAAGTAATATAGAACTATTATCTTCTAATATTGGAGCAGTTAAATCTGGATTTAATATTTTTACTCGTATAGCATTCAATACTTTTGATTGATTAGTAATATGTGTAATGGTATTTTTATTAGTAATAAAATCTTGATTAGATAAATTACTTATTGGAACAATACCTAATATTGGAAGAGGTTGCCCTTGTTTTATATCATCATATCCGCCATCAACTATATCACTTGTAATAATATAATACCCTTGTTTTGATAAACTTGGTAATCCTTGTGCTACAATAGGTAATCCAGTTGTTTCAACTACACCTCTACTACACCCTCTATACATACTATTACTATAATTTAATGTAGTATCTCCATAATCGGCACTTGAAGCATTCATTAACATAATACTTCTCAAACTGTATCCACTTGTTCTATTATCACTTAAATTAAAATTTTGTGAATATGGATAATAGACATTATTTACATCGTGATTATCATACATTCTAAATATAGTATCACCACCACCAGTTTTAGGAAGACTTAATCCTCTCCTACTTTGTGCTACACTTCCACTTAATTTTTGACCTCCACTACCTTTATCATCATTGGTATATCTTTGTTGTAATGAAGCAAGAAAGTTTTTATTGTTATAAGTTGTTGATACTTGTGGAACTAATGATATATCTAATTGACTTCTTGTTGTAATACCAGGCATAAAGAAATAACTTTCATTTAAAATACCTTGACTAACTCCTTGTGATGTAAATATTTTAGGTGCTTGTCGTGATGTATTAAAACTTGTAGCGTCAGTTTGCATATCATAATAGGCAACTGGTTCATAATTTTTATCATTTTGTAAGGCATCATAACTAAATCCTAATCTAAACCAAATAGTAGTTTCCCAAGCATCTCTCGCTTTTTGTTCTGTTGAAAAGAAATCATTAAAATTATAAACTTGATAATAATTTTCTGGTTCTTCCAAATCATATTCTCTATCATCATCTCCTCTAAATCTTCTATGTCCGTATGTTTCTCCGTTTTCATCACTTTCATTGAAATCAACATCTCCTAATCGTCTTGCTGTTTCCAACGCCCAATTATGAATACATATACCACCTACTCTTTCTTCTGGATTAGAAGCACCTTTTAATAATTGTTTAGCGGGGTTCATATTATTTAATGCTTTGGTTGGGTCAGTATCAACTGGGAAATTAACAGTTTCAAAAATAAATTGATTAGCAACATTAGAAGAAAATAAATCACAAGGTCTTTTCAAATATGAAACTTCATTACCACTATCAGTCATAGTATTTCCAGTCATATCTACTGATGGAATACGGCAAGATTGATGTAATCCGTTTATTTGAAATGCTGAACTATCACCATCATAAGTAAATGAAAAATCTGGTGTTCCCAAATAATATCCACTTCTCATTGGATTATAAGCATAATTATCTGGATAAATACCGACTGTATCATATAATCCATTACTATTATTTGTATCTACTACTTGCTTATTTGCCTGCATTGCTGGATATGTTGATACATCTACCTTACAATGTAATCCAATAACTTTACCATCAACCGCTTCTGGTAAATCATCTTTTTCAGGGTGTGCTATTTTTATATCTTTACCATAACCATTATGACCTGCTTTCAAAGCACTTTCACATTGAAATCCCCAACGATTTAAAGTTATACTTTCAATTCTATTATCTGGTTTATCTAATTTACTTCCAGTTGGATTGTATGTTGTTTGTGTTCCATATAATTTACTATTTCTTCCATACTTGGAAATTTTTACAATATCATTAAATCTATGAACTGGAACATATAAAGTTTGGTTTATTTCTGGAACAAGATGTCTATTTTTATATAATCTTGTATCTGTTGCTGGTGTTATTGCTACACCTTTATTATCCTTTGTTGGTGTTGCCTTTTGTCTTAAATGTGAGAATGCGTAAGGGTCATTTCTTACATCTCCTAATGGATATGTTGTTGAAAAGTATTCACCTTTTACATTATCTTTTTGTATTTTATCAATTTCTATTGTTCCATATCTTCTTAATGGTTCAACTTGTGTAAATACACCACCACCAACACTTTCAGTAGAAAATTTATTATCTGTTGAAACTTTACCATTAAAATTTCTTAAATTAAGATTTTTTTTATTTATATTCATATCAAAATTTTTATTCTTTTTTACTTCTTCGGCAATCAATCTACCATTAAAATAATCATCTACAAATTGTGCTATTTCATTTACACTATAAACTCCTTTTGGTATAAATATTTTTACTCTACCAGTTTTAGGTCTTAATATTCTATCACTTGTATCTATCTTAGGTAGAACTTCTCCATTTACAGTAGAACCAAAACCATTAAAAGTTGCTTCATAAGGAGCGGTAAATGCTGATGTAAATACTGTATTACCACCAGCAAAATAATCAGTATTGTTTGCTGGGTCAAGTGTATTTCTAAGATTATATAATTGTAAATCATTTTTAATATGTCCGTCGTTAATACGATTTATATAAGCATCTCCATTATCTACATCAAAAGTATCGTCTGTTGCGTTATATGATTTTCTATTACCTACTTGAACCGCCATCATAGGCATTTCACTATATCCCATTAAGTATGGGTCGCTCATAACTTTAACTGGGGTCATAGTATTAAATGTTTCACTACTCGCTCCACCAGTAGCAAAAGGTTTTGGTAAATAAGCACCACTATTAGCACTTTTATAACTAAATAATTCTCTTCTTTGTGATGGTAAAGGTTTTCCATATACCCAAGTATTAGGTTTTACAGCGTCATCTCCAACAGTAGGACTTCCACTACCATTTAAACCAGTCCCAGCATTAGGGTCATTTTTATCAACTGTTCCACTATATAATGGACTTACTGGATAAAAGGTTGGTAAATATCCTTGTGGTGTTGTAGTTATTTGGTCTGCTCCAAATACAGAACCAGGAAGAAAATGTGGATTATCACTTAAATAATAAAAAAAATTAACTTCTTCCTCTATATCTTCATTGATTTCAACAGAAGCACCATTTATACCTTTTTTATGAATAAAACTATCTTGAACTGCTATTTCACTTCCACTTGGAATTTGAATAGGGGAAGCAAGTTTATAAGTCCATTCATTTTTATTAGTATTACTCTTAACAGAACAATTGCTTCTGTTCGCATCTATATATACGGTTGTAGTCATTTATCTTATAGTAAGAAAATAATGTTTAAATATAATCATAATCGTAAAAGTCGTTTAGATTTTATCTAAACTCTTTTAGGAATTATTTTATAATTCGTAAAAGTCGTGTTTCAACAAATAATCAAATTTGAAATAATTTGTAAAATTTATTTATCGTTTTGATATTGAGGGAGAAGGGTTTTTCAAATTTTTTTTCAAAATTAAAAATTCATTAAAACACGACTTTTACGATTTATTGGGTAAAAACTATTTAAAGAAATATATGTTATAAGTATATAACGAAATGAAAGATGATTATGATGAAGATTTACCTTACGCAGTTGATAGTGTATTAGATACACTTGGAACTATATATAACGAAAAATATTACTTTCACACTATTAACGGAGAAAAAAATATTAGTGAATTATTACAAGAAAAACATTTTTTAGAATTTATAGATGATACTATTAAATATTTAATTACTCAATTAGCAATTCATAAATAAAATTATTTAAGTCTTACATCTTGTTTTAATGTTGGAAATATTTTTTTACTTCTTCGTAATGTTTCTCTATCTATATCTGTTCCACTATATCTTACTACTGCTTCTTTTGCGGAAAAAACAGTTCCAGCGGGATTTGCAAATTGTGTTGAAAAACCTTGACCGCTTCCAATTGTTCCAATAGGTTTAGGATTAAAATTAAATCCAGCAGTAGAAGTTCCAAATTTAGTTGCTTGTTTAAATTGTATTCCTTCTTCAAATTGTTCTGTTGATGGTGTTATATTATACGCTCCACTTGCCGAAATTGCTTGTTTATCTTTTCTTAAAAAAGGGACTAATTCACTTTGTTTTGGACTTTGTTTTAATCTTTCAACACCTCCTACTGTTTCAGTAGCAGTTAAATAAGGGTCAGCAATACTTTTTGTTCTTAATAATTTTTCGCCATAACTTAATAAATTCATATCTACTCCCAATCCTCCTTTATGACCTGCTAAAAATTTACCCTCTCCCACTGGTAAAACATCTACAACATCAAGATTTTCTGCTTTTTGTCTTCCACTATATTTAGTAGAAACACCGTATCCTCCTGGTTGTCCTAATAAAGTAGTATCATAATTATATAAATCTCTACCAACTGTTAATAAAACTGGGTCATCTGGTTCAATTTGTCCTAATGTTCCTATTGGTGCTAAACCTTGTAATGCTGGTGTAATGTTTGTAAGTTCCCTTTTTCCACTTTTATCAAAAAACATTGTCGGTGAAGGTGTTAAACCAGTGGGAGGTGTTCCTCTAAATCCCAATCTTTGTAATGCTGTTGGGTCTTTTACTTGACTAAATGCTGCACCGACTAAATCTGCTTTTTTGGTGTATTCACTAATAGAATTAAATAACTGTTCTTCCATTGAAAATCCTAATGGAAATCCTTGTCCTCTAATTTCTGGTTTCCCTTCATCTGGAAATAATTTCTGTCTTGCTTCTTTTCCTCCTTCTTTTATTCTTGTTTGTAAATCTTGTTTAAATTTTTGTATATCTTCATTACCTTTCTTTATTTCATTACCAAGATTAGATAATTTATTCTGTAATTCTTGTCTTCTTACTGGACTTAAATTAAGATTATCTAATTTATCTTTTGTTTCTTGTGCTTTATCTTGTTTTTTTTTAAGTGCAAATTCTTTTTTTCTTAAACTATTTTTTGCTCTTTCTATATTTTGTTCTGCTTCACTCGCACTTGGAATAAAAACATCTCGTCTTTCTACTGGTAAATCTTGTAATGGTTTTTTTTCTATTTGCTTTATACTTTGCACTAATGGTGCTATTTGTGTTGGAATACCTTTTCTTTCTCCTTGTAATACACCTATTTTATCCAAAATATCACTAACATATGGTAATCTTTCTCTTAGAGCAGTCCGTTCTTTTCTTGATTGTTTTAATTGTGCTATTGCTTCTGGACTATTTTGTGGATTATTTAGTATGCTTTGGTTAATTTTATCTATTTTATCTCCAATATTTTTGGATAATCTTGTTTTTAATAATTTTACATCTTTAACATCTTTTTCATTTAAATTTAATTGCTTTGCTAATCTTATTATTTCTTTTTGTGCTGTTGATTGTTTTGCTTTTAAACCTTCTAAACTTGTTCTTTGTCCTTGTAATTCTGCTCTTAATCCTGCCCTTTCTATATTTGACTGTTCTAATCCTTGAATTCTTAAATCTTCTGCTTCTTTCTCTGCTATTGCTTGTCTATTTGCTTGTATTTGTGCTTCATATCCACTAACTACTGCTTGTTGTTGTTGTAATGCTTTTTGTGCTGGTGGAACTTGACCTCTTTGTGCTTTAAATGCTTGGTCTAATTTCTTTTGTTCTGTTTCTGCTTGTGCTAATCTTTTTTTTTCTGCTTCTAATTCTGCTCTTCTTGTTATTTTTTCACTTTCGCTTTGTTCTACATTAGTTTCCCTTTTCTTAATATCCTCTTTTCTTGTTTTTATTTCTCCCTTTAATGGTCTTATCAAATCAGCAATTATCAAACTTGCTCTTTCATCTGTATTTGTATCTTTAATATATTTTTTGATACTTTTTTCACTAATACTGAATTTATTTAAAAATTTAGCAATTTTAGCACCTCCTTCTGCTTTTTTTTGACCTTGTGTTGGTTTAAAATCTTTCATTAAAGAATATGGAACTAATTTTTTCAATCCCTCTCTATATTCTTGACTTTTACCTTGAAAACTTTTAAATGTTATATTATCAGTATTAGCAACACTATTTACTCTATCATTAAAATCTTTTAAAAATTGTGGGGCATCGTCTTTTCTACTTTCACTAAGTAATCTTTTTGCATCAGCATCAGTAATTTTACTAAAAGTTTCAATAAATTTATCATTACTACTTGTGTCTATCTTATCTATTATTGCTTGTATTCTTGCTGGTCTTCCTTCTCTTTCTTTTCGTGTTTGTTCCCTACCTTCTGCTCTTTGTTCTTTTGCTCTTGCTCCTCTTGATTGTGTAGGAGGATTAAAATAATATTGGGACATCAATTCTAATCGCTCTTGACGGTTCATTAGAATATATATAAATAAAAGAGAAAATAAAATTAAGTGTTTAATATGAAACAACGACACTTGTTCCCATAGGTGATGACCTAATATTAGCGGTTCTTGATACTAACATAAAGTAATCAACCTCTAATGCTCCATTGAGAGCAGTAGTAATTACATTATTGAAACCAGCATCATTTACCGCTTTACCAGCGGAAGTCTGTGCTATATGTTCTCCACAAGGTCTTCTTTCATATTTGAAAATAAGAGGATATGCTCCAATCTGTCTTCCACCACCTAAGATTTGAGGCATACCATTTGATAAATCAACACATAAAGGTTTGTATTTACCAAGTAATCCATCACCACTTTCCGCTTGTCTTGTATAGATAGTATTTTCATCATTGAAATACATAGGTCTTACAACTTTTAAATCAGTTCCTAAACAATTTGACGCTTCGTCATACTGAGAATGTGGGAACTTTTTATCTTCTTGGAAATAATCAACACCATCAATATTTAAATTATAACTTTCTTGGTTCATTCCATCGCATCTTGTTTCTCTTAATACTCTGTCTTCCATTGCTGGTGATGTTCTAATAAGTCTTTTCATCATATAGATTTTATGAACTTCTTTATTATCAGCACCTATTCTATGTTCTACCTTCTGTGTTTGTGTATTAGCAGTCGCTTCTGGAATATTCTTTTCAACTTTGATAATATCAAAGAAATCAAGAGTTAATCCTCCTTGCTGTTGAGTTGCTTGTCTTGCTTGGTCTTGAATTTCACTTGGATAGATAATATAATCCACTTGTAATTTTACATCTTCATAAGTAGCATTATCATTTTTACAAGCAAAACCTCTATTATCACTTCCACCATTATCGCCAGTTTGTTCTGTATCATTTAAGAAATCTCTTGGATTAGCAAATTCAACAGTAATAAGAATTCTATAATCTTGGAAAAGGAAAAGAGGAATGGAGCGACCCCTTAATGCTGGTAAGATAGTTCCAAGAGGAATACCAAACTGATAGTTATTATCTTTATTAGCAGTAATAGCACAACTATTTACCTTAGCACCAGCACCAGCACTGGTTCTTGTAGCATTATTAGCACCATAATTTATACCTCCCTTAACTGGGTCATATACAATAGTTCCTACTCCTCCGTGTGGTGCTAATGCTGTATCTGTATTTTTTAAGCATCTTGTATGAAACTGATTTTGGTAAAAGTGTCCGTTATATTTATTTCTTGTATCTTCATTCTGTCCTCCCATATTCATTAAACAAGCAATTCTTCCAATATCTACTGTATCATTTAAGATATAATCTCCTACTTGTATTGTCGCTCTTGAAATTGCTGGTAATCCACCAGCGAAAGGGGATACTCTTGAAGTATTTTTATCATCTTTATTCTGCATCTTAAATAAAAGTAATGAATTTTGGTCTAAATAACCTGCTGCATCTAATCTAAATACATATCTTTTAGCATTAGAAGAAATAGGTTCTAATGTTTCACTTCTAATATCCATTACCATTGGTGCTAAATTAACATCATAGTTAAAAAGTCCCATATTTGCTTGTGGTTGTCCTTGTTCCATTTTGTATATATTCTATTAAGATTTTTTTTTTAGAAAAATATTTTCTATTTTTTCCTTTTTTTTTAATTTAGTCTTATGAAATGGGTGTTTTTTATCTTTTGAGGATTTAGCAATTTTAATTAAAAGTTCTGGCGTTGGTTTTTTCTTTATGTCTTGCTTAATTAGTTTAGGTTGATTATTAGTATTTATAATCGTCATTATATACTATATATATAGAAAATAATGGGAGGTCATTTAACAGAAAAAGATTGTGAAGAAATAGGAGAAGGAACGGCACGAAGTCTTATAAAATTACAAATCTCTTTAAGAGATGGGTTGCTTCGCTCAAAGAATTACTTGAACGCCAGTAGCGGTAGATTGAATAATCTTTTTACTGAATACATAGGTATTTGCTCTAACTATATTAGTTCTACTACCATTAAATTTAAGTCTAATTTCTGGTTCAGCATTTCTTAAATCAAATACAAAACCTTCTCTTGCTAATTCTCTTGATGTAAGATAAGAATTAGCATATCCATTTAATCCTTGTCTTTCACCATCGCCTAAATTTACTGGTAATTTACCAATTGCTTTCCACGCTTTAACTAATTCATTTTGATTTAAGCATCTATCTTTTGTTGCTTGTGGGTTGTATTCTCTTAATGGATATAATCTATTGTTAATAAAATACTGAACTGAATTTAAATTAAATTCTTCTGGTGCTAAACCATCATAGTAATTAGGAGCGTCTTTATTTTCAACTTTATTAGCATCGTGGTAATGTGTAAATACTGCTGTTGCTTTACTTGCTACTGATGTAATAGGAACTTGATGTCTTAATACGCCAGAAGGAATATTATTAAGGAATACATCATAAGAAGTAAATTCATAATTTAATCCTTTCATTAAAGAATTAGCAACATTAGGAGGTGGAACAACTTGAACTAATCTAAATTCTGTTGATTTTACTTTATATGATGGTGCTTCGGCAACCTTAATATAATCACCTGCTGCAACAGCACTAAAATCAGCACCAGCACATTTAATAACCATTACACTTGCTCCATTAACATCATTAGCAACACCAGCGGTAGATGCTGTAAGTTCGCTAATAGTTGCTTGAACTCTTAAATTATTAGAACCTCCATTTATAACATCAATTTTATTACCAACACCTAAACCTAATGATGAAAAACCAATTGGATTTTCTGCTTCATCTGCTAATGATAAGGCATTAGGGAATACACCAGTAGGCATTTGATTAGTATTATCAAGGTTAAGGGTAAGTGTTTTTGCTGTATCATCGGCACTTTTAATATTTAATGCTGGTGTATCCGCTGCATTAGTTTCACTATTACATAAATCATAACTTCTTTCATAGTTTTCGTATCCTGCTTTATTAGCACATTCAATATGAGGAGCGACTTTCTGTAATGCTAATTCTGGTTTCTGTAAAAAGATTTCAATTCTTAAACCACCGAAATTTAATACTGGAATTAACTTCTCGTCGTCCCAATAGTTAAATACACCACTCTTTAATCTCATAGTAAATCGTCTTGTTAATTGCTGGACTGCTCCACTTGTATTTTGAGGACATAACTGACTATTAGCGGTATGACCTCCGTGAGGTCTTGAAGGTTCATATATAACTGTTCCATCACTTTTAGTTCTAATATCTTTTGCTTTAAGTGGGTGTCCTACACCTTCTTTAAGTTGTAATTGTGTTGGGTCATCATATAAATACTGGTTTTCAATAGAAACCCACTGTGAATAGTTAGGCAAACTCTCTAATAAAATTCCAGTTTCTTTTGAATATATATTTATTTGGTCTATAATACTATGAACCCCAGCATTCTTAGCAAAAGTCCATACACCTTTTTCAGCACTATCACTTACAATATCAAAAATTAAATAACTATCTCTTTTTAAGTATCCTACTTCTGGTTCTATGTTATAAATAATTTTTTGTCCTGGTGAAAACTGCTCTCCGTTTTCTGGAACAATTGAAATAGTTTGGGAACTTTCCATAGCAACTACATTTCCGCCCATATCATTAGACATCGCCATTGTAATTTTTTTTATATATTCTAATAAGATTTTTTTTTTATATAAATTTCTTGATATATATTAAATATAATGGTATATTCTGTAAATAAATCTCAAAATGAAAATAATGTAAATAGTAATAAACTATATTTTAATGGTGCTATTCCAGACTGGGAGAATGGTGCTAATACTGAAAGTGATGGAAGAACTGTTGTAAATTTACCACCAGACGATACATTTGGTTATAATTTCCTTAAAATATCTACTTATCAAACAGTATATACTAATTATACTATAAAGATATTTGCTTCTCCACCAGTAGTTCCTACAAGAGATATAGCATTTGATAGTAATGGTTTATATAAAGTTGAAGATTTAAGTAATACAACATTAAATCATATTAAAACAGATACTCCTATATATACAGAATTATTAACTGGTAATAAATATCATTATAGAGTTATACCAGTAATGGGTGAATTTATGAGAATTGAATTTGATTATAATGGTGCTTATGACCCAAGAGCAGATAAAACTGATGGAAATAGCGGTCATTTATATTGTAAAACTATGTTAAGTAGAGATGCTAATGGAAGTGTATTCGTTGATACAATAAATTAAAAAAATTATTTTCTTATAATATATTATAAATATGCCTCATCAAATTCCCCTTGCGAAGAATACTTCAACTAATAAATTCCAAGAATTAAAAGTTGATGCTAATGGTAAATTACAAGTAAGCGATAGTGTTGTTAATCTTAATACAGATAATTTAGAAAGTCAATTACCAAGTGCTTTAACTGGAAGTGGAAATTTAAAAGTATGTATCCAAGAATTAGGTAATGAAGGAAGTGAAAGATTAAATACTGATGCTATTGTTGATGGTATGAGAGGTGGTCTTCCAACTGCTCTTACTGGTGATGGAAACTTAAAGGTCAGTATTCAAGAAGACCATACACATAATTTAGCACTTGCTTCTCATCAAACCAGTATTTTAGGTGCTGTTGATGGTCTTGAAGGTTTAATAGGAACTACTAATACAAATTTAGCAACTATCGATGGTTCAATAAATACAATAGAAGC
>VMHT01186065.1_pt1 | contig 12926 bp, 10 predicted proteins | sample 4693611 | NCBI WGS metagenome assembly VMHT01 (sample SAMN12280063, study PRJNA550983) | marine metagenome | isolation source: seawater sampled from same location over 5 years 0.02-0.2 micron viral filtrate | place: USA: collected off the coast of southern California halfway between the port... ... | reverse complement strand
TTGGGGAAGATATATCAAAAATTATAGAGGATAATTTTAGGTCCACTGGATTATTTAACCCTTTGAAAAAAGAAGCTTTTGTTCAAAAACCAGATATTGCCCATTTGAAGCCAAGGTTCGAAGATTGGAGACTTATAAAAGCCCAAGCACTAGTAACTGGTAAACTTTTAGTTAAAGATGGAAAATTGAAAGTTGAATTTAGACTTTGGGACTTAGCAGCTGCAAAAGAAATGACTGCTTTAGCATTTACAACTACACCATCAAATTGGAGAAGGGTTGCTCATATTATTGCTGATAAAATTTATGAAAGATTAACTGGTGAAGAAGGATATTTTGATACAAGAATAATTTATGTTGCCGAAAGCGGGCCTAAAAATCAAAGAATTAAAAAATTAGCAATTATGGATCAAGATGGTGCTAATACAAAATATTTAACTTTAGGTAATGAACTAGTTTTGACACCAAGATTTAATCCTACAAATCAAATGGTAACCTACATGTCATATTTCAGAAATATGCCAAGGGTTTATTTGCTTGATATTGAGACAGGCACCCAGGAAGTAGTTGGGAATTTTCCTGGTATGACTTTTGCACCAAGATTTTCACCTGATGGAAAAAAAATTGTTATGAGCTTTGCTAAAGACGGCAATTCAGATATTTATACAATGGATTTAGCTTCAAGAGTTGTAGAAAGAATAACTGATCACTCCTCAATTGATACTTCTCCATCATTTTCACCTGATGGAAAGTTTATTGCATTTAATTCAGATAGAAGTGGTTTACAGCAAATTTATGTAATGCGAAGTGATGGATCAGGGGTAAAAAGAATTACTTTTGGAAATGGAATTTACGGTACGCCTGTTTGGTCACCAAGAGGAGATTTAATTGCATTTACAAAAATGCGTAAAGGTAGATTTTATATTGGTGTTATGCGAACAGACGGAACCGGTGAAAGATTGTTAACTGAAAATTATTACCAAGAAGCACCTTCGTGGTCACCGAATGGAAGGGTTTTGGTTTTTTACAGAGAAACCAAATCAGGTTCTAAGGGAGAGGGTTTTTCCGCCAAATTATGGTCTATTGATATAACGGGGTATAATGAAAGGAGGCTTAAAACGGAAACAGATGCCTCAGACCCATCTTGGTCCTCACTTTTATCAAAATAAGCAGTATTTCATGTAAAATACACTTGAATAATATTCAAATATTTGAAATAAACCAATCTAACAAACCCAGGGGATAAAATGATATTTAACAAGAATTTAAAAAACATATTATTAGTAGTCTTTGCTACTTTAATTTTAAGCGCATGTTCTACAGCAAAGAAATCAGGAAATATTGATGGTGACGTTTATACTGGAAAAGAAACAGTAAAATACTTAGCTTCTGGTGTTCCTGACAGAATATTTTTTGCAACAAACAAATCATCTTTAACAACCGCATCAAGAGCGACTTTAAGAAAACAAGCTAATTATTTAAGAAAAAACAAAAGTCTTAATGTTACAATTGAAGGTCACGCAGATGAAAGAGGAACTAGGGAATATAACTTAGCATTAGGTGAAAGAAGAGCTAACGCAGCAAAAGATTATTTAATGACTTACGGGATTTCTGGAAAAAGAATTTCTGTAATTAGTTATGGTAAAGAAAAACCTGTTAACCCAGCTTCTACTCCTTTAGCATGGTCTCAAAACAGAAGATCTGTAACAGTTAAAGTTAACTAATTAACATTTTAATAAATACAAAGACCCCTTAATATTCATTACTAAGGGGTCTTTTTTTTGCCATTTTATCTAATTAAAAAGACTCATGCCTGCAAAGATAAAACTTAAAAAAGTTTTAATAATAATTTCATTATTATTTTTTATTAATCCTGTTTTAGCAGAAGATGAAGAAATTTATTTGAAAGCGATTTCTGATCAAATTCAAGTAATTACAAAGGACCTTAAAACACTTGAAAAAGCTGTTTATCAAAAATCAGATGTAGTTTCTTCAAAACCTTCAAGCCTAACTAATTCAGATGGCTTAAACGAAGATATTATGACAAAACATCTTTTAAAATTAAATGAGATTGAAAATCAATTTAGAGAGCTGACAAATAAATTTGAAGAAGTTAACTTTAGATTAGATAAATTATCAACTCGGGTCACAAAAATTCAATCAGACAATCAATTAAGATTTGCTGATATAGAAAATGGAACTATTAATACCAAAGCAAAAAAGCAAACAGCACTTCCAGGATCTAATAAACCTCAAGATTTTGGAGCGGCTCCAGCTTATGAAACCTCAAACTTGCCTAAGGAGCAGTCAATTAATTCCGTAGAAAGTGCACAAACAGTCATTGCCGAAGAACCCAAAAAAAGAGAGTCATTGCTTCCAGACAAACCCTCTGAAGAACAATATGAATTTGCAGTTAGTTTTATGAAAATTGGAGATTATGAAACAGCTGAATTTGCTTTAAGAGAATTTATAGATAAAAATAAAGACCATGATTTAGCTGGTAGTGCACAGTATTGGTATGGAGAAACTTTTAGAATAAGACAATTGTATTCTGATGCAGCAACAGCTTATCTCGATGGTTATCAAAACTACCCAAAAAGTAAAAAAGCACCAGATAATCTTCTAAAGTTGGGAATTACAATGGTTCAATTAGGTGAAAAGGATCAGGGTTGCAAAATGATTTCAGGTATTAAAAAAGAATATCCAAAAGCTAACAAGTCTGTGTTACAAAAAGCTCAGTATGAGCAAAAAAAATTCAAGTGTAAATCTTAAAAACGGCTTTCAAGAATTTAAAGATTTATCTATTATATTTTTAAACTTTAAAAATAAATTAGACTCCTTAAAGAAAAAAAAATATGTTGTTGCTGTTTCTGGAGGCCCAGATAGTCTAGCTCTTGTAGCATTAACAAAGGCTTACGCATATTATAATAAAACCAAATTTTATTATGCTTTGATAGATCATAATATAAGAAAAAACTCAAATCAGGAATCTCAAAAAGTTAAAAAACTTTTAAAAAAAAAAAATATTAGTCTAAAAGTTTTCATTAATAAAAAAAAAATTACTAAAAATATTCAGGCTGAAGCAAGAAACACTAGATACAATTTTCTAGTAAATTATTGCAAAAAAAGAAGCGCTAAAGTTCTACTAACTGCTCATAATTTGGAAGATCAGGTTGAAACTTTTTTTATAAGGCTTTCTAGGGGAAGTGGGCTGAAAGGCTTATCTGCAATGAAACCCCTAAGCAAAATCAACAATCATGTCAGTTTATATAGGCCTTTGTTAGATATAAAAAAATATTTTTTAATTAAAATCTCTAAAATTACTTATGGAAAGTATTTCAAAGATCCCTCAAATAAAAACACTAAATATCTTAGAACAAAAGTAAGAAACTTAAAAAAACATCTTGAAAATAGCGGCATTAAATATGAACAAATTTTTAAATCTATTCAGAACTTGTCTCTAAGCAAAACAACATTAGACGGATATTTAGATAAAGTTTTTATAGAGTTAATAAAAAAATCAAAAAAAGAAATTGCAATAAATTTCGAAAAATATAAAGAACTTAACAAGGATATCAAAATGGCTCTTATTAATGAGTCTATTAAACAATTAAAAAAAAATTACTACGATTTGAGATCAAAAAAAGTAGACAACTTAATTAAGAGTCTTGATAGACAGGAATTTAAAAAGTCTACTCTTGGAGGGTGTGTCTTTTATAAGAAAGGTGACAATTTATGTCTGAAAGTCGAAAAATATTAAACTTTTAGGGTAAATTGGTCGCTTTTTGTCTTATTTACAACTCATTAAATATTAAAATATACTTGTTAAATAACAATTAATGATTATTTAGGTATTAGATGAATATTAAAAACTTAATAATGTGGGTCATAATAGTCTTGCTTTCAGTAGGTCTATTCAACATGTTTCAAGATCCAAATAAAATGAATTCTGAAAAAAATTCATTACCTTTTTCTAATTTCTTAAACGAAGTTGATAATGGAAGAGTAGTAGAAGTTCAAATTCAAGGAAATAAAATATCTGGAGTTCTGGCCGATGGCAAAACATTTAAAACATATTCACCAAACTATCCAGAACTAGTAGATAAACTGTCATCAAAAGGTGTCAGCATTGTAGCTACGCCCATCGAAGATAAAATGCCATCATTATTAGGAATTTTATTATCGTGGTTCCCAATGCTCTTACTTATAGGAGTATGGATATTTTTTATGCGTCAGATGCAGGGTGGCAAAGGCGGTGCGATGGGTTTTGGTAGATCAAAAGCAAAATTATTAAACGAGGCACAAGGTAAGGTTACCTTTAACGATGTTGCAGGTGTTGAGGAAGCTAAGGAGGAAGTCGAAGAGATAGTTGAATTCTTGAAAGATCCAAAAAAATTTAGTCGTTTAGGTGGAAAAATTCCAAAAGGTGCTTTATTAATTGGACCACCAGGAACAGGTAAAACTTTGTTAGCTAAAGCTATAGCTGGAGAAGCTAATGTTCCTTTCTTTTCAATTTCTGGCTCAGACTTTGTTGAAATGTTTGTTGGTGTAGGGGCGTCCAGAGTAAGAGATATGTTCGAGCAGGGAAAAAAACATTCTCCATGTATCATTTTCATTGATGAGATAGATGCAGTCGGAAGAAGTAGAGGAGCTGGCCTAGGAGGTGGTAATGATGAGAGAGAGCAAACACTAAACCAACTACTTGTTGAAATGGATGGTTTTGACACTAACGAAGGTATTATTTTAATCGCCGCAACTAATAGGCCTGACGTATTAGACCCGGCTTTGTTAAGACCCGGAAGATTTGACAGGCAAGTTGTTGTAGGCAATCCTGATATAATTGGAAGAGAAGCAATATTAAAAGTACATGTAAAAAAAATAAGCACAGGTCCAGATGTAAAACTTCGAACAATAGCTAGAGGAACACCAGGATTTTCCGGAGCTGACTTAGCGAACTTAATTAACGAGTCAGCATTATTAGCAGCTAGGAAAAATAAGAGAGTGGTAACAATGTCTGATATTGAAGAAGCAAAAGATAAAGTTATGATGGGAGCAGAGAGAAGATCTATGGTTATGTCAGAAGATGAAAAAAAACTTACTGCGTATCATGAGGGAGGTCATGCAATAGTAGCCTTAAACGAAAAAGCATCTGATCCTATTCATAAAGCAACAATTATTCCAAGGGGAAGAGCCTTAGGAATGGTTATGAGATTACCAGAGAGAGATCAATTGTCAGTTACCAGAGAAAAAATGCATTCAGATATAGCAGTGGCAATGGGAGGCAGAATCGCAGAGGAAATAATTTTTGGTTACGATAAAGTTACATCTGGAGCATCATCAGATATTGACATGGTAACTAAACTAGCAAAAAATATGGTAACAAAATACGGAATGACTACAGAATTAGGTACCATAGCATATGGAGAGAATGAAGAAGAAGTATTTTTGGGTAGATCAGTAACTAAAAGCCAAAATATGTCAGAAGAAACTGCTAAAAAAATTGATGCTGAGGTTAAAAAAATTGTAGATAAAGGCTATGAAAGAGCTCAAAAAATATTAACTGACAAAATTGACGATCTTCATAAACTTGCAAAAGCTCTATTAATTTATGAAACTTTATCAGGAGATGAGATAAGAGACTTGATTTTAAAAGATATAAAACCCACTAGATCGTTTAAAGAAGACGACACAGATGATGGCAAAGTCTCGTCTGCTCTTGGGTCTTTAGGATTAAAACCTAAGCCAGCAATATAAATTTATGAGAAAATATTACACTCGTGCGTGTAATTTTTTCTATGGTTTAAACTCAAGAAAATTAGTAAATAAAAAATTAACCCTACCGTTATGTGGGGACAATTTAACATCATTTAACCAAATAGAAATTTTTACAAGAAATAAAAAAAATATTAAATCAAAAACTGTTTATTTGAAAGATGTTCAAAAATTACCTAAAGCAGTTAAAGGTCAAGTTGTTCAAGATATAAAAAAAATTACTCTCAAAAGAGAATTTGTTAAAAAAAAATCACATGCAATAATGGGAATTTTAAACATGACCCCAGATAGTTTTTCTGATGGAGGAAAATTTAATTCACTTAAAAAGGCAACTAAAAGAATAAATGATATGAAAAAAGGAGGGGCAGATATTATTGACATAGGGGGTGAGTCAACAAGACCTGGATCAAAAATTATATCTCAAAAAAATGAGCTCCAACGAGTAAAAAAAATTGTTGAAAAATTTAAAAAAAAATTTCCTCAAACGTTATTATCAATTGATACAAGAAAATCACTGGTTATGGATTATTCAATAAAAAATAAAGTAGATATTATTAATGATATTTCTTGTTTTAGATTTGACCCTAAAACTTTTTATTCTGTAAGAAACAAAAACTTATGGAAAATAATTCATCATATGCAAGGTACCCCGCAAAATATGCAAAAAAATCCTAAATATAATCATGTACTATTGGATATTTTTGATTTTTTTGAGGCTGAGATTAAAAAATTTATAAATGATAAATATAAAAATAAAATCATTTTAGACCCAGGAATTGGTTTTGGAAAAAACTTGAAACATAATTTGATGATTTTAAACAAGATTTCCATATTTCATTCACTCGGATTTCCTATATTAATTGGTACATCTAGAAAAAGATTTATTAATCAAATTTCTGGTCATTATGATACAAAAGAAAGAATCGGAGGAACTTTGTCTTCAATTACATTTTCTTTCTCACAGGGAATAAAAATTTTCAGAGTTCATAATGTTGAGGAAGTTAAGCAGGGTCTTTTGGTATTTGAAACTTTATTAAATAAATGAAAAAAAAATATTTTGGTACAGACGGAATAAGAGGAACAGTCAATATTGGAAATATAAATGGAGAAAAATTTTTTAAATTTGGACTAGCTGCGGGAACTTATTTTAAAAATTTGAAAAAAAAAAAACAAGTGGCAATTATTGCAAAAGATACTAGACTATCTGGATATACTCTTGAACCTGCGTTAGTGTCTGGTTTGGCTTCAGCAGGAATGCATATTTTTACATTAGGTCCATTACCAACAAATGGATTAGCTATGCTTACTAAGAAAATGAAAGCTAATTTAGGAATAATGATAACCGCATCTCATAATCCTTTTCATGATAATGGTTTAAAACTATTTGGGCCAGATGGGATGAAATTATCAGATAAAATTGAAAAAAAAATAGAGAACTTGATTGATGCAAAGATTATAAATCAATTATCTGAACCAAAATCACTAGGAAGAGTAAAAAGATTAGAAGATGGTAATGATAAATATATAAAAATTTTAAAAAAAAATTTTCCAAATAATTTTAGTCTTAAAGGTATGCGAATAGTACTAGATTGTGCCAATGGAGCTGGTTATAAATCTGCTCCAAAAATACTAACTGATTTAGGAGCTAAGATATTTCCGATTGGTGTAAAACCTGATGGTTTGAATATAAATTATAAATGTGGATCAACATTTCCCTATGTTTTAAAAAAGTACGTAAAAAAATTTAAAGCGGATCTTGGAATAGCTCTAGATGGTGACGCTGATAGAGTAATTATGTGTGATGAAAAATCTCAAATTATCGATGGTGATCAAATTATTGCGATGATTGCAAAAAGATGGAAAACAAAAAAAATTCTTAAAGGTGGAGTAGCTGGAACCTTAATGTCAAATTATGGTTTAGAAAAATTCTTTTTAAACGAAAAGATTAATTTTAAGAGATCAAAAGTAGGTGATAGATATGTGAAAGAAATGATGAAAAAAAATAATTATAATTTAGGCGGAGAACAATCAGGGCATATAATTTTAGGTAAATTTGCAACTACCGGCGATGGTTTATTAGTTGCTCTTGAAGCTTTGTTTTCTTTAAGAAAGGGAAAATTAGCTAGTAAAATATTTCAAGTTTATAAATCAGTTCCCCAAAAACTTTTAAACATTAAAGTTAAAGATAAAAAGATTATAAGTTCTATAAGATGTAAAAAAGCAATAAAACAAGCAAATGATTTAATAAAAAATAAAGGCAGACTGTTAGTAAGGCCTTCAGGAACAGAGCCTAAGGTGAGAATAATGTGTGAGTCATTTAACACTTCTTTAATGAATAAGTGTATCAATATAGTAAAAAAGACAATTCATTAAATATGAAACCAAAGTCTAAAGTTCTCGTTATTGCTGGCTCAGACTCCTCGGGAGGAGCAGGAATCCAAGCAGATATTAAAACTATTACCTCGTTAGGCTGTTATGCAATGACAGCTATCACCGCAGTCACCTCTCAAAATACTACCGGAATAAAATCAATAGTGGCCATCAAACCTCAAGAAATTTCTAATCAAATAGATTTTACAGCCAGGGATATTAAGCCGGATGCGATTAAAATAGGTATGTTACATTCAAAGAAAGTAATTCTTGCAGTAATCAAATCTTTAAAAAGAATAAGTGTAAAAAAAATTATTCTTGATCCTGTTATGGTAGCTAAAGGAGGAACTAAGTTGATAAACAATTCTGCTATAATTTTTATAAAGAATGAGTTGATGAAAAATACGCTGCTAATTACACCTAATATTCCTGAAGCTGAAATATTAACAAAAATGAAAATTAATACCTCTAAAGACATGATTAAAGCAGGAAAAATTTTAATTAAATTAGGCGCCAATAATGTTTTAATTAAAGGCGGACATTTAAAATCTAAAAAAATATATGATGTACTAATTAATAAAAAATTATCTAAAGTATTTAAAAGTAGAAAATATAGTTCCAAAAATACTCATGGAACTGGATGTACATTATCTTCTGCAATTACAACATATTTATCGTGTGGAAAAGATTTGATTAAATCCTGTGAGCTTGGAATTAAATATGTTAATGAAGCTATTAAGTCTAATTTAAACTTAGGAAAAGGAAAAGGTCCAATTAATCACTTAAATTCAATTACATTAAATAAAAAATTCAAATAATGAAAAATGTTGTAGTAGTAGGTTCGCAGTGGGGAGATGAGGGAAAAGGAAAGATAGTAGATTGGCTTTCTAGCGAAGCTGATGTTGTAGTCAGATTTCAAGGAGGTCATAATGCTGGTCATACTATAGTTATTGATAAAAAAGTATTTAAACTCAGATTGTTACCATCAGGTATTGTGAGAAAAGGAAAAGTTTCTATTCTTGGTAATGGAGTTGTTATTGACCCATGGGCTCTACTAGGTGAGATTAAAGAAATTAAAAAACAAGGCATAGATGTTACTCCTGAAAATTTTATGATATCTGAGTCAGCCTCACTGATCCTTCCTTTTCATCAAGAAATGGATGAAATAAGGGAAGACGCAGCTGGTAAAGGAAAAATTGGCACCACTAGAAGAGGCATCGGCCCGTGCTATGAAGACAAAGTTGGAAGAAGATCAATTAGAATTATGGATTTGAGATCAGAAAGTAATCTAGACAAAAGATTAGAGAATGTTTTATTACACCATAACGCTATAAGAAAAGGACTAAATAAAAAAGTCTATGAGAAAAATGAACTAAAAAAGGAATTACTAAAAATAGCTCCAGAAATATTAAAATTTGTTCAACCTGTATGGTTGAAGCTTGACCAATTTAATAAAGATAGAAAAAAAATATTGTTCGAGGGTGCACAAGGTATTCTTTTAGATGTAGATCATGGAACTTATCCATATGTAACATCCTCTAATACCGTTCCTGCAATGGCAGCGACCGGCACAGGTTCAAGTCCTAATAAAATGAATTATATTTTAGGAATAACTAAAGCCTATACAACAAGAGTAGGTAGCGGACCATTTCCTACAGAATTGAATGACGAGATTGGAGAGAGCCTAGGTAGAAGAGGTAAAGAATTTGGGACTGTTACAGCAAGAAAAAGAAGATGTGGTTGGTTTGACGGAGTTTTAGTTAGACAAACTATTAAAATTTCTGGCATTAACGGCATCGCACTAACTAAGCTAGATGTTTTGGATGAGCTTGATGAGATTAAAATGTGTGTAGAGTACAAGCTTAATGGAAAAAAAATTGATTATCTTCCAGCTGCATCAGAAGATCAGTTTAATATTAAACCAGTATATAAAATTTTTCCAGGGTGGAAATCTAAAACACAAGGCATAAGAAATCTTAAAGACCTACCTGATAATGCAAAAAGATATATTCATGCTCTGGAGGATTTTATTGGAGCTAGAGTATCAAGTATTTCTACCAGCCCTGAAAGAAAAGATACAATTTTAGTAGAGGATCCTTTTAAAAATTAATTTGCTGGCAATAAGTTTTTTGACTTACTTGCATTAATCATTGATTTTTGTAATTTTTCAAAAGCTTTAGTTTCTATTTGTCTTATTCTTTCACGACTGATTTTATACTTTATACTCAATTCCTCTAAAGTTTTAGGCTCCTCGGAAAGTCTTCTAGCCGTAATTATTTCTTTTTCTCTTTCATTTAAAATCTTCATAGCGCTGGTTAATAATTCTTTCTTATCATCATACTCTTGTTTTTGAGAAACTATTAATTCTTGATCTAAACTGTCATCGACCAACCAATCTTGCCACTCATCTGTCTCACCCATTTTAATGGGGTCATTTAATGATTTTTCTTGACCCATCATCCGTCTATTCATGTTTACAACTTCTTGAGAATCTACATCTAATCTTTTTGAAATTTCATTTACTTGTTCATCTTTAAGATCTCCATCCTGACCTGGAGCGATTTGACTCTTAAGTTTCTTTAAATTAAAAAATAGTTTTTTTTGAGCAGTAGTTGTTCCCATTTTTACTAAACTCCATGATCTCAAAACATATTCTTGGATTGAAGCCTTGATCCACCACATTGCATAAGTAGCGAGCCTAAAACCTTTTTCAGGGTCAAATTTTTTTACTGCTTGCATTAACCCTAAGTTTCCCTCTGAAATCAATTCATTTACTGGAAGTCCATAACCACGATAACCCATTGCAATTTTAGCAACTAATCTTAAATGACTAGTAACTAGTTTGTGAGCAGCTTTTAAATTTCCATTTTCTCTCCAATTTTTTGCTAACATGTACTCCTCCTCAGCATCTAGCATAGGAAACTTCTTAATTTGTGCCAAATAAAGAGAAAGACCTCCTGCTGTAAGAGAGGGAAGATTGCTTATTTGTTTTTTTTCACTCATAGTTTTTATTTATATATGAATTTCCTTATTTCAACTGCTTAAATTTTCAAGCAAATTCAGTATTTTTTTGAATTCATTTGGTAATTCTGAACTAAAACTCATCCATTTTTTTGTTGAAGGGTGGATAAATTCTAAAGTTTTAGCATGTAAAGTTTGCCCAGATAACATGTTTAATTTTAAAAAAAACTTATTGTTAATTTTTTTAAATTTAAGATTTTTTTTCCCATACTGTTTATCTCCAAGCAAAGAAGTTCCTTTGTATTTTAAATGTACTCTAATTTGATGAGTTCTACCTGTTTCTAATTCACATTCAATTAAACTTATTTTTGGAATATCTTTGATATTAAATACCTTTAAGGTTTTATAATTTGTAATAGCTTTTTTTCCACTAATATCACTCACCGTCATTAATTGCCGATTTTTTTTGTCTCTTTTTATTAATGTGCTAATTTTACCATTAAGAGGTCTCACCACTCCCCAACAAAGGCATAAATATTTTCTACCTATGGTGTGTTTGCTAAACTGATCTCCTAAACTAGCATGCGCTAAATTATTTTTTGCAATTACAAGTAGTCCACTAGTTTCTTTGTCAATTCTGTGAACGATGCCTGGTCTCTGAGCTCCATTCATGTCAGATAAATTATTTTTGTACTTGTATAATAGAGCGTTGACTAATGTTTTTTTATAATTTCCAGCACCAGGATGAACAACCATGCCTTTAGGTTTATTTAATACTAAAATATGTTTATCTTCGTATATCACGTCTAATTTAATTTTTTTAGGAACAAGATCCAGTATTTCTTTTTCATCTATATTGATTGAAATTTGATCGTTGCACTTAATTTTCTTTGATGGTGATATAAATATAGCATTATTTAATTTGACTTGTTTCTGTTCTATTAACTTTTTTAAATATGATCTGGTATAATCTTTAATTCTTTCTGCTAAAAAGGTATCTAGTCTTTTTCCGCTATTTTTTATATCAACAGAAAATTTAATTGTATTATTCATAAATTAATTTAAACTAATTTTATTGCGCCGGTAGCTTCAACTGGATAGAGCGCCGGATTTCGGCTCCGGAGGTTATGGGTTCGACTCCTATCCGGCGCACCATACTATGCGATCCAATCTTTAAATTTGTCTTTATTTTTAAGAATATAATCCGGAAAAGTTTCATCTAAATCAACAACATTATATTTTATTTCTCTTTCAAATAAATCTTCACCTTTTGCAATTTTATCCTCAATTCTCTTTTTATCAGTAAATTTTGAAGAATTAAATTCTTGATGAGAGTAAGATTTTATTTTTCTAATAATTGACCCAGGTTTTTTTAAAAAACTAAAATGCCAGCCAGCATCTTTTATCAATTGTGGTTGTTTATCACTAAAAATTTTCCAGAAAGGTCTTTTTTTAACTTTAATATTTCTTAGCCATTGAGGTGATTTTAAATATTTTTTTTGACAAATTTTAGTCCCTGCCCAATAATCCTCGGACACATTCAATAAATTTATTTTTGATTGGAAATTTTTTTGTAAAAAACAAGCATATTTATTCTTTACATTAAATTCTTTAATTTTCTTTGGATCTGGAATCTCGTCAATATCTGAGATCATAATCCAATCTTCAGGATCACAATTTTTTAAGCCACGATTAATAGCATTTCTTTGGAACTGATCTCTAATATGATTTTCATGCCAATTTTTCTTTTTTGAATTTACATTTAAAGGAATATCATCAACAATAATGTACTCTATTTTTTCTTTAAAGTTCGCAAATTTATCTTT